>Ga0325405_1000398_pt1 | contig 41859 bp, 25 predicted proteins | sample PopdelMetagenome_21_FD_205663 | JGI IMG/M metagenome (GOLD analysis project Ga0325405, IMG submission 205663) | Populus deltoides microbial communities from Bellville, Georgia, United States - Xylem-Control-R2 | ecosystem: Host-associated > Plants > Phyllosphere > Stem > Wood/Secondary xylem... | reverse complement strand
TGGTGGTGGTGGTGGTGAAGTGAAGCCTGGGAGTCGCGTGGAGGATTACAGAGAGATTTTTGGTGGGTTTGGTGCCACTGGTTCTTCGATTCCGATCCTTGATGTTCCCGAGCTGAATGAGAATGGTAATGTTTCTTCTGTTGGTGCCCAAAGGATTGATTACGCCAAGATTTTTGGTGGTTTTGGAGATGCTGATTTTGGCTTGCCTCTTGAAGAATTCCTTGCTAAACCAAAGAAAGTCAAGAGTTCTATCAATGGAACTCGGTATGTATGGACTTTAAACTTTTCCTTTATTATCTATTTTAGTTTCAAAATTTGGATTTTTTCCTTTGAGGGAAAGAAAGGGAAGGGTGTGTTTTGAAGTTTTATAAGTAAAAATTTGAATCTATAATTATGAAAATAAGGTAGAATTTAAGGATTTCGTGGTTTAGACTTGAAGCTGTGCTTGGTTTAGTTTTAGTAAAGCAAGCATGGAAATTTGGAAAGAAGCGATGACATAATGTGCTTGCTTGGTTTAAAATTGGAAAGAGCTTGTAACAGGGGAGTTCCTTTGCTTTCCAAGGAAGGGAGGAAACTTTTCCCTTATCAAATCCAAACACCTTTTTTTCTTAGCTGATAGTCCTTAAGCTAACCAAAGGAATAGCTGGTGCACTACTAAAAGGCTCCCTCAAATTGTTAATGAATTTCGTTGGTTGTTTGGTCATCTTGACAGTTGAACGGATTTGTTGATGGTGTATTCAACTTGTCGAGGTGGGAAATGATTTTTTTTTATATATATATATATATATAATCTTGGGCCCAAAATTGTGTAGGTCTCCAGCTGAAGCAAGGTCGCAGAGTGCGGGGTCAAAACATTCTAATGTTTCAAAAGATCAAAAAGGTTCATCACCTGAACCATCTTTCCAGAGGTTTGGTGGCGTGAAACAGTTTAATGTGTCTTATAATAAAAGCAACCCAGGAAACAAAAATGGGACAAATGGAATGACACATGTTGCTCAACTCCATGCAGTTCCTGGTTATACTTTTTTAGTTGATGAAGTCACTCCCTCAAAGATGGCTGAAGGTGGCAAGCCAGCACGATCAGCATTAGATGATGCTTGTCTCAATGTTAATGGCAGCAAGAGTGTGAAGGAAGATGCAGCTCGCAGGAAAGCTGTGTCAGGTCCCCAACCCAGCATCGACACACACAGTTTTAGAAGTCTTGCTGAATTTCAGAAGAAATCAAGTCGACCTAGATCCATGTCGAATGATATGCCATTTGATGCATTCGAAATTGGCCTAGGTAGACATCCACCTTCAAGCTCACCGTCTAACTCCAGTTATAATAATGGTGGTGAAAATACATCAATGAATTCAAAGTTTGGAGTTTCTAGAAATGATGCTTCCAGAGATGCATTGGGTGATTATTCACCAGCTTTCTCTGATGAGGAAATAGATGCAAATTCAGATGCTGCCGCCTCAGTAGCTGCACTTAGAAAGGCAATAGAGGAGGCTCAAATGAAAATTAAAATTGCAAAAGAATTGATGGAGAGAAAGAAAGAAGGGCTTCAAAATCGTGCAAAGACAAGCTTTAATAACGGCTGGAAAGCTCAGAAAAGTGGGGTTAAAACTGCAGAAAGATCAAGAAGATCCAATGAGCTGGGGGATCAGGAAATGCATGAAAAAGAGGATACTCCAAAGCAAGTATTTACTGGCTTACCAGAGCATAATGTGACTAAAGCAAGCCAACTACCCCAGAGTTTTGAAGATGAGAAGAAATCTTCTTTTGCTAATAATGTTGTTAGAAAAACACACAGCACGGAATTTAAATCAACTCGAACGGATAGTAGACTGGAAGAAGCAGAAGACTGGGAGTCAACAGAAGAGTTTTTTGAAGCTGCGGACTATGAGGAGCACAGGGAGATGCCATCAGAATATGAGGAGGCAGGCAGTGCAGAGAAAATGGTGTCATATGATCATGAGAATAAATGGAGAGAGAAGATGACTGCAGAAGAAAAAATCAAAATGCCAGAGTGCGGCGAGGAAACTTTTAAGGAGCACAAGGTCGAGAGAGAACTAAGTTCAGAAGAGTTTTTTGAAGCTGCGGACTATGAGGAGCACAGGGAGATGCCATCAGAATATGAGGAGGCAGGCAATGCAGAGAAAATGGTGTCATATGATCATGAAAATAAATGGAGAGAGAAGATGACAGCAGAAGAAAAAATAAAGACGCCAGAGTGCGGCGAGGAAGCTTTTAAGGAGCACAAGGTCGAGAGAGAACTAAGTTCAGAAGAGTTTTTTGAAGCTGCGGACTATGAGGAGCACAGGGAGATGCCATCAGAATATGAGGAGGCAGGCAATGCAGAGAAAATGGTGTCATATGATCATGAAAATAAATGGAGAGAGAAGATGACAGCAGAAGAAAAAATAAAGACTCCAGAGTGCGGTGAGGAAGCTTTTAAGGAGTACAAGGTCGAGAGAGAACTAAATTCAGTGGTAGGAGCATTTCAGTGGAATTTATATGCAAACTTCGTTAAGCCAGCTGGAGAGCTTCATAACCAGGAAGAAAACGAGGAGAAAATGAGAATTTCTAACAATCATGAAGAAGCTGAGCAAACATCTATAGTGTCTGATGATTGGGAAGACTGTGAAACTAAGCTGGAAAAACTTCACCACCCTTACAAAAAAGCAGAATTTCCAATCCAGGAGTTCGAGGAGAACGAAGAAATGAAGGAACTAAAAGATGCTCAGGACTCGGTGGAAACTGAGAAGAAACAAAGGGAGGCACTAGATCACAAGGAAATGGAGAATAGATCAGATGAAGTTCCTATTACAGACGATGAGTATGATGGAAGCCTCGATGATATATATGAGAAAGAAGCAAATGAGGAGGGACAGCAAGAAGACTGGGACAGGGTAGAATGTGGAATGAAACAAGGTGGTTGGAACCTAAAAGAAAATGAGGAGAAACAAAATGATTTGCACAGGGGAGAAATATCAGGTGAAGATGGTGGGATAGAAGGGAGTGCGAAGCTGGAAGAACTCAAGGAGTATGAAGAGATACTCAAAAGAAGTGACCAGATGAATGAAATCGAGAAGAGAGGAGAAAAGATGTTTGAAGGGATAGAAACTGAGAGGATAAGATCAGAGAGTCATCAGGGGGGAGAAGATAGAAAGGCCATGGAAGTGACTGAACAGTCCTTAAGATACGAGGGGGGCAATCTTGAAACTGCGAAGGATGCAAACAAGCAGGAAAAAAATGAGAACCTAGGTGAGAGTGACAATGCCTGGGGACGCACTACAAACTTTGCTGTTGGGGATTTAAAGACACAGGTTCTTACTGCCGAGGAGAATGGAAGGCTAATGGAGGTAACTGAATTTTCTCCTCTGTTACAAGGGACTGAACAGGAGTCAAAGGCAGTCAAAGACGCAAACAGTCCGGAGGAACAGGATTGTGAAATTGCTTGCTTGGCTCAAGGTTTCATTGGACTTGATAGGATCAGGAAGCAAACTGCAGATGTAACTGAGGATCTTCTTATTGGCGAAAATGGGGTATATTTTGGTGAAAATGACGTTAACTTTGAAAACAAGCAAAATCATGTAACAGAGTACAAGAGCATGCCTAATCAGGAAGAATGCGTTGAAGATGTGACTATTGAATTGGATGATAATGGTGATGTTGATATTTGTGAACCTGAAGTTCACGCTAGTAATGAAGAAAGTGAGAAGAGTTCGATATCCTCTCATAATGAAAGATGGTCCAGTGATGAGACAGAATCACTTTGTGATCCAGAGTGCTGTATTGAAGAAGCTGCTTGTGAATTCGGAGAAAATAACAACGATATCAATGAGTCTGAAGTTATAGCAAATCACGAGAATTCTTTTGAATCTTCTCACGATGATAGATGGGTAGATAATGGTATCAATACCAAAGCAAGTCAGCAACCTTGTATATTTAAAGGGCAAGGGGAGATCACAGAGAAATCCGTGGAAGAGGAATTAAGCCAAAGCACCAGCAAGAAAGAGGAGAATTGTTGCATAAACCTGGCAATGGAAGAGAAGGAATGTGAAGATGATTTGAGAAAGGAAGTGGAGGTGGAAAAGAAACACTTAAAAAAAAAGGAAAAAGTGAAAGAGGGGGAAGTAGAAAGAGAAAAGGAGAGAATAGCTGTTGAAAGGGCAATACGAGAAGCGCGTGAAAGGGCTTTTGCAGAAGCCCGAGAAAGGGCTGCTATCGAGAGAGCAGCTGCAGAAGCTCATCAAAGGTCAAAGGCTGAGGTCCGAGAAAGGCTAGAGAAGGCTCCTTCAGAAGCTAATAATAAGTCAGCTGCTGAGAAGGCTTCTTCTGAAGCCAAACTAAAAGCTGAACGTGCTGCAGTAGAGAGAGCAACTGCAGAGGCCAGGCAGCGTGCCCTAGAAAAAGCGTTGTCTGAGAAGGCTGCTTTCGAGGCAAGAAATCAGGCTGAAAAGTCTACAGCTGAGAGACTTTCAAGCATTTCAAAAGCTAACGGGATGAATTCCAGAGCAAGTGTCTTTACTTATATTTTCCTAGCTCCTTTTGTTATCCATAAAAGCATTCTGCATGGAAAATTAACAGTTGTGGAATTTCTAGCAGGATAAACAATACAACGACCCAGGTCCTTCTAGCAGTTCAAGATATCCAGAATCTTCAAATCATGGTGGTATGTAACATTTTGAAGTACCCCTCATACGATATATAGAAGGCATTATCATTTCATAAGGATATTAGACTCCTCTTGCTTCTATGATGCTCCTAAGCAATTCATGTCTTGCTTTGTGATTTCCCCACTCAACAGAAAGTGCTAATGGAGGTAATGGTGAATCAGCAGCTCAAAGGAGTAAAGCCACGTTGGAAAGGCATCAAAGAACAGCAGAGCGTGCGGTATGCTCCTGCACCTGATTCAAATATAGAGATTAATTTTTCTGACTTCTAACAAGCATGCTTCTGTTTTTGGTCTCTTCCAGGCAAAAGCTCTCGCAGAGAAGAACATGCGGGATCTTCTTGCTCAAAAAGAGCAGGCGGAGAGAAATGTAATCAGCTGCACAAATAAGATTAGAAAATATTTCCAGTTATATTTAGTTTTTATTACTTTTCTCACTGTCTTTTTCTGAATATCAATGGCAGAGACTGGCAGAGACTTTGGATGCTGATGTCAAGAGATGGTCTAGTGGGAAGGAGAGAAACTTGCGTGCTCTTCTTTCAACACTGCAATATGTGTGTAGAAACCTTTCTGCTTATACCCGATACATTATGTGTTATGATTTTCTAAATTTATTGACTAAATCATCTTACCTGCTAAGTTATCCACGGTTACTTTTCCTGTGCTTGTTTTTTTTTCTAGCTCTTAATACATCATAAATTATAGATTGATTTTTTTATAATATTTAAAATAAAAATCCAGTTGTGCACAAATGGGATTAATTCTGAGTGCTATCACCTTGAAGCTGCTTCATTTTTTTTAACTGCATTTCCTTTGCTTGCAGATCCTTGGCCCTGATAGTGGCTGGCAGTCAATTCCTTTAACTGAGCTTGTTTCAAGCACTGCTGTGAAGAAAGCTTATCGAAAGGCCACTCTATTTGTTCATCCTGACAAGTTGCAGCAACGAGGTGCAAGCATACAACAGAAATACATCTGCGAGAAGGTTTTTGATCTTCTAAAGGTGGGCTACTGTTCCCTCCTCCTTAAAGCAAAATTATCTGTAGCCTGTCATGACCTAGTGGGGATAAGAAACTAAAAGCATGACGAAGAATTGCAGACGTCTTGATAGGTCTTCAACTTTAAAATCGGCACTTGACAACATATTTCATTTAGGATTGAAACAGAGCCATAATGCCATACCGTTATGCTTTTCATTCTTTTATCCGTTCTGGGTTTTTAAAGTGATCTTTTCTTTGTTTTTTGTGGTCCCAGGATGCCTGGAACAAACTCAGTGCAGAAGAACGGTAGACGATGTCAACCCTCATCCTTAAGGTTTCCTTTACTGTAGACATGATCCACAGCCAAATTTGTAATCCTCAATCCTTCACTGTAGGCAATACACACCCACCTTCGTATCCTTGGTTCGCAATACCTAAATTCTTGCAGTAGGTAAATTCTTGTAGTGCATTCATTTGCCCATGTATTCAATTTCAAAGCTGTCAAAAGGGGTGCGTTGCTGTTAATCTGCCCATTGTTTGATACTAGATTTCATGACAAAAAAGGGGATTTCAGGCATAGTTGAAATATGCAGAGACTGAAAAACTTCGAAACTGGCAATGGAAACAAAATTGCAGCTACCTTTATTGGATAAGCTCCTCCCAAGAAAAATGATACGCCTGACGTGATTATAAAGTTTAACCATGAAAATGAAGTTCCCAGCGTCTCACATCAACGAAAAACAAATGCGCACCGATCCACCCGCATAAGATTCTACGCCTCTTCAAATTGAAAAACGTAGCTAGTTAGGGTGCTTAGGAATTTGGGCATGGCTGATCCGAGATCACCATCCATGCACGAGCAGCTTTATAGCTTCGTCATGCATATGCTCGGGTATACCCCGGATCTGAAAGAAAGGATGTTAAATATAGATTTGCGATGAATGTAAATTTGAGGCTGACGATGGTAACTCAAACTGGCAGCCAGATAACTGTGTTCCTTTGAAAGAACATACTGGTAACGCCCAAAAGTTCCAACCACGGTGATGAAATACCGTCTTCTCAGTTCACACCATTTTACAACCACATGGGAGAGACAAAATAGGCAGAGCTACGGGTTCTACCTACAAAATCCTGAAACTATTCAAACTGAAATGAAATTGACTGGATTAGGCATGCTGATACGAGATTACAAACCAAGCGCGTGTAACATTATAGCATTCTGTGCATGCATGCGATTCTCAGCTTGTGGAAAGACTATGGAGTTTGGAGCTTCAATGACACCATCAGTAACCTCCACACCCCTTTCAGCTGGTAAACAATGCATGAAATAAGCTTTTGGGCCAGCCAACTTCATCAGATTTTCGTCCACCTGCAATATATTGCATTGAAAAATGGAAATCAGGAACTAAGATCCGCACTAAAATAAATTCAAGAATTCACTGTAGGCCTAATCTTGTGCATCACTGCAAAACAGATCTTTAGGAGAGTTCAAAATGAAGTGATTGCAAGCACACAGAAGGTTTGCAAACTTGGTGGCAGGCAATATCATGGGTGTTTCTCAGATTCAACAAGGAATAGAAAGAAACATAGTAAAATGTATAGACATGAAATTAGCAATGTCTTAATTGGATTTTACTTATTTTCTGCATGAGAAGCTTAAAACATTTATAATCAATAGTTTGGGAAAGGCGGTCTATATACCTGAAATCCTTGAAATACTTGGCGACGGTGTGCAGCCTCTTCCTTTTGCCCCATGCTGGCCCACACATCAGAGTACACCACATCAGCTCCTCTAACAGCTTCCTGTGGGTCATTAGTAATCTCGATCTTGCTGATTCCAGCCTGTTGTGCCTTCTGTACGGTTTTTGCATCTGGTTCAAAACCTTTAGGGCAAGCACAGACAAAGTGGAAAGGAATCACAGCTGCCAACAGCAGCCAAGAGTGTACAATGTTATTCCCATCCCCAACATATACAACCTGAATTTGTAGCCGTGGACAGTCAGGTTAGAATCGTATGCAACCGAACCATGCATAAACAAAATAAAACTACATTAAAAGCACGATGAACTAACCTTAGTTCCTTCCAACCGGCCAACATGTTCAATTATAGTGAGGGCATCAGCCATTATTTGGCAAGGATGGTTATAGTCAGTCAGGCCATTAATAACAGGCACTGTTGCATGTTTTGCCAGATCAAGAATGTCCTGAAAAAGAACAAGCAGCTGCATTTGCAAATATCCTCATGCAAGGAAAAATCTTAAAAACTAACTTAAAAACAACACAAAATCCCTGACCGCTTGCTTGTTTTCAAGCCACAAACCTTTACCGAATTCTGCACAATTCAGTTTATGCAACCCCCACATTGATGAAAGGAATTAACCATAGATTAACTATCAGAAGGAATTTACCATAAACATAAGAAACTCACCAGCATACCTGATGAGCAAAAACACGTGCCATAATTATATCGTTATAGCGTGACAAAACACGAGCAACATCACAAGTTTCCTCTCGTTTACCCATCTGGATATCATCAGGCCCTAAATATATAGCATGGCCTCCAAGTAGGAAAAATCCAGTCTCAAATGAAACTCGTGTCCTCATGGACGGTTTCGCAAAGATCATAGCCATTGTCTTCCCTTTAAATGGAAGGAATGCCCTGTCTCCAGATTTTATCACTGCCTTGACTTCTGCAGCCCGGTCTAAGATCTTCATAATAGTCGCTTTGTCAAAATCACTGATGTGCAGAAAATCCTCCATCCCTGCTTTTGCTGTAAAATATGGAACAAAATATGACAAGACATAAAAGCTGTAAAATATCTTGCTGTAGACTACGAATTGCAGGACGTGGTATTTGAATTCGAGCAAGATAGACATTGAAATGTTCTATTAATTAGGTTAAAAAAAACCTTTGCGGCTTCAAAAAAGGTCCTCCAATCTAATCCAAACATTTCTTGGAACGTATCAAGAATCTAGTGCGAATCCAAATACCTAATCTATCAACAACCTAAAAACATTTCTTCATCTATCAATACTTTCCAAATCCAAACCCTAATTCCTGCATTCTCCTTATCAAACAATGCCTAAAACCAAATTCCAACTAAACAGACAACTGATTAAACAAATAGCTGCACACGAAATGACATTTGGACGACAATAAAGAAAGAACATCACATCACAGAATGAAACGGACCTGGAACGTTGACGGAAGATGGAGGAGGAGGAGAAGTAGCAGCGGATGAGGAAATCTGGCACGAGATTCTTCCACGACTAGCTCGAGACGGCACCGACACGGCTGAGAAGCGGGAGCATCGAGAGAGAGGAGTGGTGAACAAAGCAGAAGATGAAGAGGAGGGAGAGACTTTTTTCGATGGAACTGCGCAGTGACAAGAAATCGCCGCCATTGTTTTTGGTTTTCTGCGAAGAGAGTCTGCTACAGTGAGTCAGTTGGAGACTAGAGAGCGGGTGGTGCGGTTTAGGGGAGGGTCGGTTTATATATATATGACCAGCTTACGTAAATGCCCCTGGATTGCCTAGACACGGCGTCGTTTCTTTTCCCCATCTTAACAAGTTAACTGGGCCTAGATGCTGTTATTTGGACCTTAGGAGTTTTATTTTGAGCTATGGACTCCGTACTATGGCACTTCATGCTGGTTCACTAATGAAACTACACCGTTTTAAGGCATGTTAAAATTTATATTTTCCATGGAAGATAGCTTAATAAATTTGATGAAAATTTTTTGATAATAAATTTCAGCGAGCAAGAATAGTGCTTGAGCAGTTGGACCTTATTTGAGAAAAAAAGTGCATGAAACTGGCAATCAACTGGGCAATAATAGCCTTGCACTACAAGCATGGTACAGAAAAGCCCTCTGAGGCAACTCAAATTGAAAGGCAGAACATGGACACACCAAAATTATTGCTTGTGCCATTGACAATCATCTAATTAATAAACCAAGGGGCCTCAGAATCGGCAGGGACCCCTCCGTTTTCTTTGCTTTCCTCAACGGCTTGTTTTTCATGAGAAAGGGGAATTGGTCCCTTTTCTCTGCATGTTTCCACAGCACCTACGAGCTTGTCCTCGGCGGCTTGTTTTTCATGGGAAAGGGGAATCAGTCCCTTTTCTCTGCATGTTTCCACGGCACCTGCGAACATTTCCTCCAAGCTGTATTTGAACTCAAAGCCCAAGTCCAGCAGCTTTTTGGACGAGAAGACAACACTCGCCAAATCCTCGTCGATGTCTTTGAACCTGATCACAACAGTGCTTTGATTAATTATCCCGGATATAGAAAAGAAATTACTATAAAGATTTATGGTTGTGTTAGGTGAGAGGCTAACTTAGCAGGAACGTTATATTTTGGGTATTTTTCTCTGAGTAATTTGGCAAGATCATGAATGGTGGCTTCATGCGAGGAACAGATGTAGCGGCCCTCTGCTTTTGGATTCTCAAACAAAACTATATGAGCTCTGCAGAGGTCATCCAAGTGTACATAATTCCCCTGCTTTATAATTCCATAATGGGCTTCGTTTCCTGTCGCCACAAGAGAAATATTACCCTCTGTGTCACATTTAAGAACAGTAAATTAATAATAATTAGCACAAAAATGGGAAGGAGATATCAGATATACCAGTGATCAGAGAAAGGGCGGTTATAAGACTTGGTGGCATTGAATGCATGATGAATGGGCCAACAACAAGAGGTGGTATGACGCTGATAAAATCCAGGTTATTCTCTTTAGCAGACTTCCATGCAGCTTGCTCAGCAAGAGTCTTGGACACAAAGTACATCTGGTCACCAAGGTAAATTTTTTTTAAAAAAATTATCTTGTTAGAATTTGAGAGTTGAATTTATGCAGCAAAGGAAAGAAAGAGGAAATTAAATTGTTTGATAGTACTAACCCATCCAGTCATTTTTACGGTCTGAACAAATTCCAAATCGCTCCAGCAGCTTTCATCATACACTGGTTTTTTGTGTTCTTCAACATCCACAGTTCCTGCTGATGATGTGAATACTATCCTTCTAACAGTTTTTGCTTTGGCACATGCTTTCATGATGTCCAGCACCCCATTGATTGTAGGCTTGATCACCTCATTCTGCCAAAGAGGAAAAATATCTTAGAACATGATGATTCTGTATATTGATGTTAATTAAAGCAATAGCTGGATGATTTCCAGTTTAATTCCAGTACCCTTTTCTAGCAATAGTAATGGTGACCACCATATTAGCTTTTAAAAAGTATTTTTTGAAAAAATTATTTTTCTTTTATTTTTTTAATTTAAAATTAATATTTTTTTTAATGTTTTTAGATATTTTAATGTGATAATATAAAAAATAATTTTTTAAAAATAAAAAAAAATATTATTTTAATATATTTACAAATAAAATCCACTACCGTGTTTTTAAATGCACAATCTTCAAAATATGCTTTAGCTATCGGTTGTGGAGCCATTGCTGCCACTAGGAATTTGCCTGTGATTAATTATTATAGGAAAGAACTTTCAGCTCTACAAAATATATATATATATCCTTGACGATCTTCCTTAATAACCATCATTAGTCTAGAAATTGAAATGCTGCCATCGCCATTGGCAGAGAGCTACGACCATTTCCCAAGCTTGCAAAGTTAGAAATCATACCTCAGGGTCCTTGGACTCAAAATCCATGGGAGTGGCAACATGGAACACACCCGTGCACCCTTGAACTGCTTCATCAAAACTCCCTTCTACAGAAAGATCAGCTTTCCATAAAGTCAATTGGGTATCAGCCTTGGGCAATTCCAGCAAATGCTTCACCTTCCTTGTGTTGTCTATCAACGAGCAATTGTTGAGAAAATATTATAAACCAAAGCTGTAAAAGAAATCATTTATAAGATGGTTTGAACGAGGCTAACCAGGGTCACGGACGGTGGCTCGGACCGTATAACCTTTCTCTAGGAGTCTCATTACGAGCCATGATCCGATGAAGCCAGAGGCACCGGTTACACAAACAGTTTGAACTTCTACTCCCATGTTTAATTCTCAAGCTGATGATGAGTAGTAAGGGCGTCAACTAGGAAATTGAAAGCAATTAAGGTACGGTGTGTTATAATGCTAATCTCAGCGTTGATTTGTTTTTTTATAGACACGCTCTGCTTCTTGGCCCACCACTTTCTTTGTCCTATACAACCTACCAAACACATTTCAGCATTTCAGTTTCATCAGAGATCCCAGCGGCGATCGGCTAGGCTAACGGTCTTGCCTCGTGCAGAATGGGCGTTGCAGCTGCCTACTTTATTTGGCTTTTGCAATTCTAACATAATTTAATAATATCTCGACCAATCGATATTAACCGCATCTTAAAAATTATTCATCATAATTGATAAAAAAAATTTATTTGGGATCAATTTAAAATTTATTATAATGTTATTTAGTGATTTATTAAAATATAGTTAGAATAATCTTGTTGAGATTTTTCTAACGATATCGAGTATATCCAAAACAGATCTCTAATATGTCCTCGATGAATTATTATATTTTTTTTATTTTTTTCTCCTATTATATCACTTTATATTTTTAGTTATTAGATCTTTAATTTCATTTTTTAGTTATTAAATCTTCATAAAAATTTAAGTGAATTTTTTATAATATTAATTACTTTATAAAAGAGAAAACATCATTACATAACTATTATTTTTAATTTCTACCATTTATAGAAGTAATTATATATAGAATCAATATTGAAAAATATAATTATTTTTCAAATATTTTTTTTAATTTATGTCATTATCCTAAAATTTGTACCAAACTATGTCATTTTTCAAAACATCCCTAGTTTCCTGCTTACTTGAGTTTTAACTTGTCTACCTCTACTTGCCACTTGCCACTTGCCACATGCCATTTACGGGTTATAACGAACAAGTTCTTTAATTCAGCAAGCGAAGTCAAGGAACAATAATCAGGTTAATGACCACCTTATCTACCCACGAATTTCACATTTTAAATTAAATTACTTTAAAAATTAATTAACTATAGTCCTCAAGAGGTAGGTTAGGTATTTAAGTTTCTTCCAACAATAAAAATATTCTCGGGTGGGTATTACTTGAGAGTAAGAGTTGGTTTGACATTTTGGTGCACTGAGATGGAGATGTTTCTAAACTAACTAGATTTTGAAAGGTTGTTTAATTTTCCTTACTTAAACTTTTTTTTTTTTTTTATCTCTAGTAATGGTAGAAACTTGAATTAAAAAAAACTATAATTTACAGTATTTTTTAAAACTTGTATTTTCAACTCATAACTGTAAAAACTACTATAATACTGTGTTTAATATTGTAGTACAAAATTCTTTTTAAAATATATTTTTACTCAAAAATATATCAAAATCATATAAAAACACTAAAAAAAACATTAAATATTACTCAAAAATACTTTTTAAAATCAATTAAAATAAAAAATCTTAAACACCCCCAACACTAATAAGTTCCTAATTAAACGATTTTAGGAATCCATTCTCCACATAAATCTGGTTTATTCAAACAAATTTAATAAAATTCGCTTTGAAATTATTTTCAAGATTTGAAACTTCATCATAATAATAATAAAAAAAACTCCTTAGCGATAAATACACACTAAATTATAAGTTATTTTGATTCGGGTGCTTTGATTACCATTGTATATAATGATAACTAATGTATAAGTTGCATGTATTTTTTGATATATAAATATCATATAAATATTCTTGTAAACAAAAAAAATCATATAAATATTATAGGAGTATCAATATATAGCTATCTTTTTAATAATTTTTTTTATATATTATGTCATAACCAAATTTTTATTTTCCCCGAAATTTCTAAAAAAATAAAATATAAAAAAGGATAATAATAATAATAATAATCCAAATTAATAAGGCATTATATTGGAAAGAAGAGCAAGCAGACGGAATAATGCGTTTGAAAACTTGTGCAGTAACAAGAAGTTTATTCTTGAGACCTTTTTGACGTCCGTGACTACATTTCCAGAAGGAACAACTCGTAGTGGCTGTTGAGTGCAAGAGCGAAGAAAATTAAACCCATTCCCACAAGATCACGACTTTGCATTTAAAACATAATACGAGCTGGGGATTGGCCCCCGATCTCCTGCTTCATTAATTGATGCCCTTAAGACTGATGTCGACTTGCATTTCCTTGGTAATTAACCAATCAATAAGATCCCTTCCTCCAAAACTTGTCACAAGAGGGAAAACTATTTGAATATATGAACTTGGACATATTAAAACCCAAAATAAGCTTAAATACTATCATTTCATTCCTTTATCACCATGCTCTAATCAAGCTCCAATATATATTTATATATATATATATATAGCTATCTTCTTAATAATTTTTTATATATATTATGTCATAACCAAATTAATTTTGAGTTTCCCTGAAATTTCTAAAAAAATAAAAAATAATAAAATCAAAAAAGGATAATAATAATAATATATCATTTTAACTCTTTTCCCGACTCGATTTTTCAAAAAAAATGGATTATTCCTCGGAAGGAGCAAAAATATAAATTTTTCATGATCTATAGAAAATTAATATTCTTTCTAGTCTCACACAGTATTATTGTAAAAATAGAAGGACTACTTCCCAGCCCCTTGAATGCACAAGACTAAATCTAATCTGTCTGGACTCGAAGTTCCTACCCAGTTACAAAACCTCGAATCTCAAATGGATGATGCTGACAGTACAGGTTGAAGATACGTAGCAGGGTGATCATATATAATTGCTGGGCCCATTTTGGAGGCCCATTAACAGAAATTACTCTTTAACCTGGTAGCTGAATGGCCTTTGGTCCACGATAGACCCCTATCGATGGATGCCATCCCCCTCTTTATTAATAATATATCTGTTTTAACTATATCTGACTAGCCACTGTTTGTTTTTATATTTGGAATTATATTCTGTGTGTTTTAAGTAGGGGTGAGAAAAAAATTGATAAATCAAGAAAATAGAAAAAAAATTAGAAAAATTAAACCATAAAAAGTGATTGGAATATTTTAAAAAATTTGGTTTGGTTCGGTTTTATAAGTCTGAAATCAAAAAACTAAACCGAACCGATTTAGTTAAGAAATAAATTAAACCGAACCGAAAAGAACCCATTAAAAAGTCCATTAATTTTCAGTTTTTAATATAAAATAACTAAACTTGAAACTAGTCAGTTGGATTTTAATTTTTAATTTAAAATAACCAAACAAAATCGAAATCGGTCAGTTCGAATTAGTTTTTGTTTTTTTATATATTTTTTATAAAATTTCAGTTGGATTATTTTTATAGGTAAAAATCAAACCGAATCAAACAGAACTGAAAATAATTATTTTTAATTTTAAGAGTATTACTAGTGCAAAAAAATAAAAATTATCTATATATAAAAAATAATTTAATATATTTTTAAATGAAAAATGTTTTTGAAAATCACGACACTGAACACATTTGTATTATTACTGTATTTTTCAAGCAACGTAGGAAAGCTACTCCAGAATGGAGATGCTAATGTTTATGGCAAAACAATTGCGTGGCCGTAGAGCCTTCTTTTACATGGGGTGGGACATGGAGTTTTCAAGTAAGAAATCCGTGACATACTGTTGGCTGTGAGCGCAAACTGTTCTGGCAGGAGACCTGATATGTTATTTAAAATAATATTTGTTATTTTTTAAAATTTATTTTTATATTCAGTATATTAAAACAATTGAAAATATAAACAAATTAATTTAAAATATACATATATATTTTTTTTAATGTCGGCTACCACCGGAATTCCAGACAAGTGCTTTAAAGACAGAAAAGAAGTACTATCAAAACTGTTTTTTTAATCTTGTGTAGTGTATCTCAATGTGGATTGTGGGGTGCATGAAATTTATTATCCAGATGCTCAGCACCGACTATTTCACTTCCCCCCACCGACTATTTTTTTGAAATTACCCTCCACCGCATCAAAACCCCTGCTATTTTTGGCACAAGCATGACATCGAGATGGCCTGTCATGACATTACCGACGATAAAAAGTAAATAGGCCAAAGACAAGACGTGGAGCAATGACTAGTGGGAATAAAGAATCTTCTTTTCTTTACTTCGTTGTCTTGTGTTTTTTTTTAAATTATTAATTTATATATATTTCAACTAATTTTTTAATATTATAAAATTAATAATTATATAAATTTTTAATAATTTTGAAATTTATAGTACTCAAACTACTAAATTTTAAAAACAAACTTAATATTTAATCAATTAAATTATACCCTCAAAACCAAAGAGAAGACGTGTTTCTCTTGTATTCCTTCTTGTTTTTGCTAGGTTCTTATCTTCCTTTCAAATCCATGTCATGTCATCATCATGATTGTTTTTAAAATATTTTTTATTAAAAAATATATTTTTTTAAAATTTATTTTAATTAATTTATTAAAACTATTAAAAATCATAAAAACATTAACTTTTTAAAAAAACTTTTAAACACAAAAATGAACTCCCGTGAAGCCAAGAGTTCCAATTTCACGGAGAGCATTTATGGTTGAACCTTCCTCCTACATCATCACCAGCCGTTGAATTCTCATACTTAAACCACAGTGTCTCATAGTAAAATGCCTCTCCTACTTTTCAATGACACGTCGTTTCTCCTCGCAGTTTCCTTCGTGTTTAATACCCTTTTTACCCTTGAGCTATTCAAGATGTTTATAATATTATTTTGCTCAAATTTATTTTTCAATTATTTTATTTCAAACAAATATTATCACTTTCTTTATTTTTACCATCATCATTGGCCAAAAATCCTTTTCAAAAATCTGATTTTCGGTATTTTGAGGGAAAAAAAGTTTCACGTGTACTATATAAACTGAATCTACTTTCAAAAATAATTTTATTTTTTCAAGATCAAGAAAAGTTTTTAATTTTTTTTTAAATAAATATTAATAAAATTGAAAAAAATATAAAATAATTTGAAATGATTCTGAATTTCATCTACAAAAACCTCGAGAGCCATATTAAAACCACCTATATAAATTCATATGATCTGAGAGATATATTAAATCGATAATATAAACCGTTTCCTTAGTGTAGGTAGGCGCTTTATAAGGTTTCCTTGGCTTTTTCTCCGAGGATGAAGGCACTGTCCAAAACGTCGCCGTGATGTGCGCTAGATTTTGGAAAAAAGTTAGTGCTCACTTTCGGCCGTGGTGTCAACGTGGGGCAATCTGCCTTACTGAAACCGTTCAACCAGACAGAAAGAAAAAGAAAAAAGAAAAAATGGTGACGTGTCATTAATCTTGAACATAATTTTTTGAACACAGGAAGGAGCGAACAAATCAAAATTTTCAGAAATAAAAGAAACACTGTAAATACTCTTAAAATGCTGAATTTTTATTTATCAACTCGCTAAAAAATATAGAAAAAATAAATTATAAAAAATATTCTCCTTAAAAAGAAAACAATAAACTAGAAAATATCATAATAAAATTAATTAAAAAATATTTAAAATTTTTTTTTTTTTTATCTTGGGCGTTGTGGACCTCTTACGGTAGAAGTAGTGGGCATAAAGGCATTGTCAGCCACACACCTTTTGCTCCTACGGAGAAGGTGACATTTTCATCTGGTATTTAACCTACCCTATTTGAGAGAGAGGTCCGGAAAATTGTACACCATAAGAAACCCAAAACCTTAGTATTGAGATTGCTGGGACATATCACATATTCTTTATTGCATCGAGAGAGTCAGGAAAGGGAGAAGGAAGAGAAATGAGGCACTGGGGTCTAATTTTCTTAGTGATTCTGCTCATTCAAGAACAGCGAATTTTTCTCCAGGTGGAAGCAGATGATGGGTTCATAAGAACCAAAGGAGTGCAATTCTTGTTGAATGGGAGCCCGTTTTATGCAAATGGCTTCAATGGCTACTGGCTCATGTACTTTGCAACAGACACTTCACAGAGAGACAAAGTGACATCTGTTTTCCAAGATGCTAAACAGCATGGCCTTACACTGGCAAGAACTTGGGCTTTCAATGATGGTCAAGATAGAGCTCTACAGGTCTCACCTGGCTACTACAATGAACAAACTTTCCAGGTAATCATGATACACCTTGCCTTTTACTCTCTTTCTAGTCTTTTGAAATTCTTCATCCTCATCCTCTCTGTCTCTGTTAATGATCTGGATTTTCATTTTCACTTTTGGCTCAAAGGGATTGGATTTTGTCATTTCCGAAGCTAAGAAGAATGGGATTAAGCTGATTTTGAGCTTGGTGAACAACTATGAGAACTTTGGAGGGAGAAAACAGTATGTGAACTGGGCATCCAGTCAAGGCCAGTCCATATCATCTCTTGATGATTTCTATACAAACTCTGTAGTGAAAGGATACTACAAGAATCATATCAAGGTGAGGGTGACTCTCCATCTTTCTGTCTCCCTGCCATTATTGTCAATATTTCATACCACTATTGGTGACAGCTTGAGAGACAAATGATTCAACCACTGGAGTGACTCTCTCTCTCTCTCTCTCTCTTTTAGTGTCCTTCCTTTCCTTGTAAATCAAAGGATTTATTGGTTTTCTCATGTTTTACAATACCATGGTTAATTTTTTCTATTTTTTTTTCTGTATATATAGACTGTTCTGACAAGACGTAACAGTATCACCGGAGTTGCTTACAAAGATGAGCCAACGATAATGGCTTGGGAGCTTATGAATGAACCCAGATGTGCCTCAGATCCATCAGGAAGGACCATTCAGGTTAGTTGGATAGACTTTTCCATCTGATCTTTCTGATTCTACATGTCTAGTTTCAAGTTACAATCTTTTCACAACCTCTCAATATTTCTGAACTCAAAAGTCTTGTGATTTTAATTAATTCGTTAATGTTGTTTTGCAACTCCACTCGGGATTGCCAAAATGGAGTCGGTCACAAGAACTGACATGCTCAAAACCTTGTTTGTTCAATTTCCTGCCTCCAAACTCTCGAAGTTGGGGCAATAATTTAAGAACCTATCTTATATTATTGGCATTGGATTAGGTGAGGTTTTGGCAGTATTAGTTTCATTAACATAGTCGGATAAAAGGGTCACTGATAAGATTAACAAAAGTGTTACGCAAAAGGAATGATTATAACGTCCATTAAGAGCTATCAACTCCTCATGAGTAAAAAATCTGGTTTGATCACCGACAAGAAAGCAAAGTTATTAAATAGAAACAACTGTTTGATTTTACTTAATTGTGCTTTGTATGGCAGGCTTGGATTACAGAGATGGCTTCTTACTTGAAATCCATAGATGGAAATCACTTGTTAGAAGTAGGCTTGGAAGGGTTTTATGGACCATCTTCTTCTGAAAAGCAGCAATCCAATCCAAACTTTCAAGTAGGGACAGATTTCATTGCTAACAATCAGATACCTGACATTGACTTCGCCACAGTTCACTCCTATCCTGACCAATGGTAAAGTTTTAATTAAAAATTTCCACCTAAAACCATCCCTGATTTGGTTCTGTGAATGGTTTTCCAGGCAATAAATACATTCCTTACCAAAATGTGGTAATTTTCTTTATGAACAGGTTGCCTGATTCAGGTGAAGAAAGCCAAGAATCGTTTTTGAACAGTTGGCTCAACAGTCATATCCAAGATTCACAGAACATCCTTCGGAAGCCAGTTCTGTTCGCTGAATTTGGAAAATCATTGAGAACGTCGAATGATAATCAAAGGGACCGGCTGTTCAATACAGTCTACTCGGCTATTTATTCATCAGCTAGCAGTGGAGGTGCTGCTGCAGGTGGAATGTTCTGGCAACTACTTACTGAAGGAATGGACTCATTCCGAGATGGGTACGAGGTAGTCTTCAGCCAGAATCCTTCGACAACTAGTGTCATTGTTGATCAGTCTCAAAAGCTCAATCGGATTCGAAAGATGTATGCAAGGCTGAGGAACATTGAGAAGTGGAAGAGAGCAAAAGATATTCGAAACATTGGCAATTAACCTAGAAGATTGAGAAGCAAATAGGTCAAGCTCGAGTATTGATCGTATTAAACTATTTTTATCTTCATAAAGTCAAAAAAGTAGCGTATTCGGTGAAAGTTTGAAGGACTGAATTCTCCGTTGGAGATGAATCAGCTCATCCAATAGTACTTCTTTTAGCGAAAAAGAAAAGGAAGCGATTACACTTGAATCAAAATCATCCCCTCCTCGACTACAGCAATTTTATTCCAGCTCAAGATTAGCTCTGACATATAGCCAACAGGGTTGAAGTTGAAAAGTCAGAGAATAAACAGTGTATTATCAACCCCGTGGCTTGTGTTTTAAGCAATGAACCTATCCATATTGCTAAATGGACTTCATGCCCTTCAATTTATTCAAGTTAAAATACTTCCTCTTCTCGGCTGTTCTTTCACATAAGTAAGGAGTACGTAATTTACATATACAGTAGTTACTTCGTTGTGATCACAGCAACCAAGTGCAAAGATGTGGATCGATTGCTCCGTCAGCTTCATCACCAGGATTAGGCACTTCTAGATAAGGGTTCCTAGGCACTTCTAGATAAGGGTCCCATCTTTGATTGTTGCATTCTTCAGTACGGCTGTGATCCCTGATCTAATGTAGAACCCTTCACTTGGCCTGTCTGCTTCTTCAACACCCTGATAAGTCGAAGCAAACATATGCCAATCAAATACAGGACACTTCTAATTGGTTTCTTTAACATTTTAAGTTGATATGAAGTTCAAAGAACAGAAAGCTATACTTACATCAGCATTTGTGATGATCACATCTTTTCCTATCTTGGCATTCTTATCGATAATACAGTTCCTGGGAGAGAGAAAAAAAGCCATGCACATGTTCCACCATCAGGCAAAAGAATCCAATATGAATATTTAAATTGCTATAAGCAATTATGATTGGATACATGCGCCCCTAATACTCTATTTACAACCCTAATACTATGTTTACAAATTACCAAGATTCGAATTTCTAACATTTAACATTCAATTTAACCTTTTTTATTTTTTATGATATTACAAGAAAGAATTTATAAAGAACCATAAACTTTAGAAACAACATGCTGGTCTCATCTTGTACCTTGCAAGTTTCTGCATGTGTGCCTGTGCATTAGAAAGAGGAGTTGCAGCTTAAATGTTACCTGATTTTGGTATTTTGACCAACACCAATTGGGACCTTTCCTTCTGCTAGCAGAGAGGCAATTTCAGATTCAGTTTGATAGTAGTCAGCACCCATCATCATAGTATCCTGCAGATATAAGTACAATCCCGTTAGGCTATTACTATAATCAGTCGGCACTCCAGAAATGAAAGAAAAATCGGCCAGGCTTCTACATCACCATTTATCTTAAAAAATTCATGCTCATAAAGTCACGTGTATTTATGGGATTTCGATAGGAAAAAATGAATCAAGTGCATTTTGATCCTTTTCAGATGACAGAAATATGCAATTAGAGTGGAGGTTTCATAACATTTGATGCCTTGAAGGCATCGCAAACACAATGCCTCATGGAATGCACTGACTTTTACGGAATGGCTTACAACTTTCCACTAACTTAATGTCACAATATCAATCCGTAAGATCACCATTTGCTGAGTTAAATAGTTTTTTTTTTACAAAGAAAAATGTAATGTGATATTATGTAGGCAAACATTCCATAAAAAGACGATAAAATTCACAATCTGCAGCTGATTAGACACAGGTCTTAAGAGGCACAGCGTGCAGCCTCATAGGATTGTCATGTGTACTAAATATAAACCAAAGCACTATCTGGAACGGCATAGGCTCCTAAAAGCATGTTGTTTCCAGTTGAATTCCTTCAATAATGTGCATTCCAAAATAACTAGCCCCTGCTGGTGTCAATTTCCTAGCACGCCAGCATGCTTAATTTAATCTACTGCCGTCTATGAGCCTATTTTTGTTGAATTAATCAAGTCTAGAAAGGGTAAGAATGTGATGCCCGTGAATCCAGAAGCCTGCCTCTGTAATCAATTAATTTATCACCAAAGAATGTCTTCTTAATTCAGTACTAGCTTTAAACAAGAAGGGAAGAGAAGCGATGAGGCAGGGAATGACTAGGAAAAGAAAGCTAGCTTACTGTAAGTTCAACGCCACTCTCTAAACGTGAGCGAACTCCTACAATAGAATGTTGCACACTACATTCTCGTAGAAAGCAGCCATGTGAGATTATTGCATCAACAATCTGCAATAAAAGAAAGCGTCATGAGGTGCACCAAGCACATTAGAAATTGTAACCTCATTTGAACTTAAAGTCATACCCTGCATCTATCAACTTTAGTTGGCGGCAAGAATCTAGGAGAAGTGAAGAAAGGTGTCTGCGGATCATAAAATTCAAACTTCGGTGCCTGCATTAAAGAAAACCAACTCATCAATTTACAAATCACGACCTTTTTTCCCTCACTGCAGTGCTACCAGGTTAAGTAGCTTGGTCTTTTCCATAATCAGAAAAATGAAATAACAAAAATGTTTCTGATTTGGAATAGGTTAAGTACCACTTCACTGCTAGATGATCTACGTCCATAAAGTAAACAAGCAATTCGGAGATTGCATAGGATTTTGAATTCATTGGAAATGACAAGATACTTCTACCCCATCCACAATATTGTTCACTCTTTTTTCAAAGCATTACCAAAACAATATGCACAGATTTTTGCAGAATGACTTGCTGATTTCACAATATCTAATAACCCAGCAGAGAGAAAATTGCTTTCATCAATTAGCTTAGAGTGTAAAGGTAGATACTGCAGAAACGAAAGGGATGGCAATAACACCAACCTGCTTCGTGAGGCCCAAATTGGCATCAAAAAATGACTTTACTGTTCCAATGTCCTCCCAGTAGTCATTGAATAAGTAAGCCTAGAAAAAATTAAAAGAAATAAGAAATTCAATTACTAGAATAAAGCTAACCTATGCAAATTAACTAGAAATAAAAAAGGACATGTGGATGAATCTATGTTTGAAGGGCAGTCTCACCTGGACATTATGATCCCTCACAGCAGATGGAATGATTTCGGAACCGAAGTCATTGCATGAGGGATAGCTCCACCTCAGAAGCTTCAGCAGGACATCAGTTCTAAACACATAAACGCCCATTGAAGCAATATAGGGAAATTGCATAGCTTCTTGTCTGGAGAGTCCAAGAAGAGTGGTATCAACTTGCTGCAGCAAGAAGAGGATATCACCACGAGCTAAATTTAGATTTAAAAACTGAAGGCATATCAACTGAGAGAAGACCAAAAGGGATCTTAATTAAGTATAAAATTAAGATATTGGAGCTCATGAAAAATAAGATGATTATAGGACTAACTACCATTGCTTTCAGATCAGGGCCCTTGGGTTTCTCGGCAAATTGAACGATACGTCCAGTGTTGTCAATCTTCATCAGTCCATAATCTGATGCACGACTGCAACATATCTAATTTCAATGAATTTCCAAATGCAAAACAACATTTATCTACAATAAATGTTCTGAATGATGGCAAATTGAATGACAACAATTACAGTTTTATAGTTGCAAGGCAAGCAGACACTGCCACAAGACACCATGCCATTTGACATAAAAGGACATTAGAGATACCTGTCATCCATGGGTACACAGGAAACTGTAACATCTGCATTTGTGTCGATATGCTTCTGTAAATACATTTAGACATCGAAAAGCAGAACTTAAGTCAAATTCCAGGAATCAGGCATGCAAGAAAACTGTATTTGATGCAATATCCCACCAGTGAACGCATAAAAATAGTACCTGGACAAACTCCATGTAATTCATTCGATAAAGATGATCACCAGACAAGATCAATACATGCTCCACGTTCTTGTTCTTTGCATCCTGAACAGACCAGTGAAACCCATTTAGTCTAATTTACAGTTTCAAGTCTTCAACAGAAAACAAAATTATGAGTTCTCACCTCAAACACCCATATAAACTGCCTCACAGCATCTGCGGTTCCTTGAAACCACTTCTTTCCTGCTTCCCCCGGAGTTTGAGTAGCTGCCAAAACCTGTCCAAGGTATCTCTTTTAAGAACTTTCACACCAGTAGTTTACAAAAACACTCAATTTAACAACAACGACAACTCTAAAGACGTATGACGATACCGTAATAAGCACTTAACAAGCGATCATTCTTTGATGATTACTGCCTTGCCTCAATAGACCAAAGCATAAGTTCATCTCATGATACACTTCTGGTGGTTTTGAATATAATTTAGCAGATTCAAATTCCTTCTTCTGCACAAAAACCATCTTACCTCCACAAATCCATCTCCAAAACTAACACCATTCCCAAGGTTATACGTGCGAGCTATATGCCGATTGAGCGAGAAAGAGTTAAACTGTGTTAGGATGAAAATCTTCTTTATCCCACTGTTGATGCAATTACTCATAGGAATATCAATCAGCCTGTAACAGCCTCCAATTGGAACCTGTATGGAAGGACACAAACATAAATTCTACAGTTTTCTTCTCAAAAAAATGCAAAAGACCAAATTAACCCAGCCCCGTTATCTCAAATTTGTAACAAAAATTCAATAATTATTTCTAGAAACCATGAGCTAATTAAATCTTACCGCGGGCTTGGCTCTTTTGCTGGTAAGAGGAAAGAGGCGTGTCCCAGCACCTCCACCTAATATGATCGAAGCTACATTACCTGGGTCTGCTTGTTGAGTCTCAAACACAGGTGCTTCAAACGTCTGAAATCAAAATTAATAATAAAAAAAACTTAAGCATCGCAGTCAGACAGAATCAGATGTTAATATATCAACATTAGACGTTGAACAGTTTTTGTACTCACCACAATTTCTTTGTTAACATCTGATGTAAGAACAGAGTAGGCAACTCCAGGCTTAGCCTTTTTCACACCGCTTCTCAGATTTTTCCACAACAGGGCACTCAAATCCCTGCTCTTCGGGTTCTTCTTAATCCTCTCACCCCAAAAGTGAGTCCCTTCATTTCTAATACTTCCCTTGTTAACATTAACCACATTGGCACCAGCACTTACCTTCGATGCTCCACAGAAAGAATCCATCTTTGAATCAAAGCAAGAAACAACAACCCCAAATATATTTAATGTAAGATCCAAGAAATTTAGATTCCTAAAACATTAATAACATGACAATACAAGGATGGCCAAAATGCAAAATTTTTGTTGATAGTCCCTAAACAGAACCAGAGCAGATACAACAACAATGCTAGATAAAGGCCACACTGATATATCTAAAGTTTTGAATGTCAAAGTACAAAAGGCCCGGATAAAAAAAAAACTAAAAAGATCGAGTTTGTTCCAATGACTGATAACAATTTAGGAGAAAAGGATGTGAAAATATGTGAACTTCGAGTGGATTGCAGTTGAAGGCAGAAGAGAAGATTGAATGCAAGAGTGATGATTATTGTGATTAGTTTTGCAAGTTAAGTGAACCAGAAGTCACGAGAAACTAAAGAAGTAAGGGTGGGCTTGAATATTCTACAGAAAGATTTGCAGGAGAGAATCACTTGTGATCACTATGCATGCCACTCTTAACTCCTCAGTCTGCGGCTGCCAGTCTTCTATGGTACTTGAAAGTTGAAACAGTCCTTCTGCCCGTATGTGTGGTTGTTACGGTGTTACCTTTTACCTCACGGTTAAAAAAATATATTTTTTGTTATAATTTTTTAAATTTAAACTTAAAAAAATATTTATTTAGTTAAAATTATTGTAAAATAAAGTTTTAAATGTGAAATAAATAAATAATAGATTTTTATTAATAAATTTTTACATGTGGAATAAATTTTTACATGTAAAATAAATAAATAATAGATTTTTATTAATAAAGTTATACATGTGAAATGAATAAATAATATATTTTTATTAATAAAAATCATGTTATTTTTGCTTTTACAAAATCAAAATTTAAAACGTAATTATGTACGAGGTTCAGTGTAAAAAAATTTATTTTACTAACCATCCGATTTTTTATGTAGTTAGGCAAAGAAAAAATACCACAATAGCAATTATGCCTTAAGTATATGTTTAGTATTGTAATAGTTTTTGTGTCTATAGTTTTAAAATATCAAAAGATATTTTAAGAAAAGATATAAATTGTAATTTTTTTCATAATTAAATTTTAAGAGTGTTTTTAAAATAATCAATGCAAAAATTATGATATATATTAATTAATCGAATACTTTTAAAATTACAGTTGAAGCAAAATGCTATCTCAACCCCATCTCACTACACAAATAAACGGATCTTTAAAGATATGTTTGGCATTGCGGAATTATCATATATTTTAAATATATATATATATATATATATATATATATGTTTTTTAGTTTTAAATTGTTATTTTTTTAATTGTTTTGATCTTTCGGTGTCAGAAATAAATTTTTTAAAATAAAAAAATAAACTTAATTTATTGTCAAACAAAAAACATTTTAAAAAGCAACATCTATCTACCACACAATTAAGCAATACTAACTTTACCCTTTATCCAGATCTCCTATTTCAATCCTAAGAAGTGTTTAATATAATATTTCTACCAAATTAAATAATTATTTTCAAAGAAGAGGGCTTAAATTGAACCATGTAGATCTGATTAAAATTTTATTAAAGTGATGATTTGAACATAAAAAAAGAATTAATGTCGTCAATAGGATCTTAAAAGGAATGTATGACAAGATCAGGGACTTTATGGTACAGAATGAGTAATTATTCATTCTCACTATATTGAGAGATAGACACAAAGAATAAAATAATAAATAAAATAAAATAAAAATCAGTTTAGTTGAGAATATATTTTTATTATTTTTTTATAGGTCTTCAATTTATTTTTTTTCTTTTATCATCTGTCTATGTTTTTTTAAACAGACACAGAAACTTATATTTACTGTGCTACCAAATCTCAAGAAAGATTCTTATAGCAGTCAATATATAAATGTATTTCTTTTTAAATTCATACATCGGAATGCTACATTCTGACACAAAATAATTTACTCAATTAACAAAAAAAGGTGAAAAAAAAGGCACCTTCCTTCCTCTTCTTTTATTCAAGCAGGAAGAGTAGACAATCATTCAATGCATTCTTAATTAATCAGGATAGACTATTTAATTACTGATTAAAATCAACATTAAATTAGCATTTATTATTACAATGTGTTTGCCATGATTCATTGATTTCTCTAGCTCATTCGTAGTGTGGTATATACCAACAAAATAACTGATGAAACATTCAGAATTTAAAAAAAAGATTAGTTCGCTGACGTAGAAGTTTTTATTGATGATTTTGCCGATGGAATCATCAAGAAATATAAATCGAGATCTCCGTACAATGACGTGACCAATCAAACTATTACAAAAGGTTTTAACATCGTAGAATTAGTTTTAAATATTGAATATTTTTTGAAACTGTTTATTTGTATATACAATTTTGATAATCAATTTTAACTAAATAGATTTTTTTAAAAGAATTTAACACACACAACTTTTTTTTTAAAAAAGGATATAATTTATTTAGTTTTAAAAAAATAAATTCATTTTAAATTCAAATTGTCATTCACCCTTCATGCCATCATTTTTACTCTTAACGCCATCATATAGAATTTAGATTCAAAATCAAATATTATTTCGTTACGAGAGGCCTTATTTAAGTATAGCCGACAAAAGTAGATTTTTTTTACTGTCCAACAGGCAACATGTACGGTCGGTGTTGATTCACATGAAGGGGCACATTCTCTGTGTTCGGACTACGAGAAATATCACGCTGGCGCTGAAAATGTGGAGTTTTTTGAGTGCCATGTTTGGTTGTAGTGTGACAGGTGGACATGGACGTGAGGCTGATATTTACTTTAGAAAGCACGAAGCAATGGTACGACCCCACGTGGATGGCACCTCTCCGTCTTGTCACACTGACTCTGGTCCCTTGAACCTGAGGTGGCGTTGGGAGTCCATTGTCCGCGATTTGAATTAATACGGGTTTTGGCTCCCTTTTTACGGTGACGGGAGAAGCAATTGAAATTGTGTTTTTCTTCTTGTAAAAGTATCTGATTTCTCGTGATTTTATACGAGCTTTATTGATTTTTTTTTATTAAAACCTTGATGATAAAAAGCTATGATTTATGGTTTTTTAAAATTTATAATTTTAAAAACTATTACTGAGGGGATGTTTGGTAACACAATGGAGATATTTTTATAAAATTAATTTTTAATTAAAAACATATTAAAATAATACTTTTAAGATATTTTTTTTATTTTTCGCATCAATATATTAAAAATATTAAAAAACACTCTTCGGGAAAAAAAATAAAACAGTTTATAATTGTTATTAAGGTGATTTTGTATGTGAATTGAATGGACACAGATCAAATATTACACGCAAAATAGAACCAATTAAGTTGATGATAAGTTTTATACTTTAATATTGTTCGTCGTTAAAGGCAGAAAGGATTGAGAGAATTATAGACAAGAGGAAATTAAAGGATTAAAAAAGAGAGAGGTTAGATGTATCTTTCATTTAGTAATTAAAAAAATAAAATAAAATTCAATAGAGACTGGAGAGAAATTCATATAATATTTAATTTCTCATTTATATATATACTTCTCAGTCTTTTATATTCTATATGGATTGACTCACTCGTTCTTTTTCTTTTTTATTAGCTAGCTGCAAGTCGTCCATCCTCTCTATGTTCATCCCCCCACTTTACCCCGATCCATCAATTTTTTAATTACAAACATTGCTCAAAAGTAATTAATTACTACTATAAATAAGAGAGAAATTTTAAAAAATATATTTCTGATCATAATGGATGAATTTTTATGTATTTGAATATTATTTTTCTTAATCTTCAGATCTGTTTCTCTCCCCGGCCAGAACAACTCATGGGATAGCAACTAGTAGCTAGCTACTCTACGAGTGCTCGAATTTTTTTTTCAAATTGATCGAGGGCACTACACGAGTCATCATGCATAAAAATAATAATTATAATAATGGGATTTGGACAATGGATACATGAATTCCAAGGTAGAGAGATATTTGTTCTTATGGAAGAGAGATGTCTGCATGTCCACTTCTATTTTTTAAGTATTTGTTATGAATTTAATGAGCCGACATGATCTTTCGTAAGCTTGGCATAACGGTATAATATCGAGCAAGGCGTCTCCTCAACGTGTTCACGCAGAAAAGTGCTCCGTTTCATGACCGTGCCTGCTGCATCGGTGACCGTTCACGTTGCGGCCTCTTACTATTTATATGCCTCCACCACTCACCGTTGATCCCCGTTTTCCTCCTTACACGCCTTGCTCGGACAATATTTGTGGTGGAGGAAGGAAAGGAAAAGGAAGAAAAACCAGTTTGCTGTGCAACCATCGGATGAATCTTGTCATGTGCGACCATTCCTTTTCTTATTTTTTAAATCTTGATTTGAATAAATTGGGTAAAATAACTTTTAATTCCAATCAATAACTTATAAATATACTTATAATTTAAAGTTGTTTCAATTTATTTCGCTTGATTATATATGAATCGAACTATGTATTATTTATAAAATATAGTTTTTGAATTATAAATTAAAGTAAAAAGACATGATTTAAAAGTCGTGTGAAGAGATATTTTAATCTCCTTAATTTATCAATCTTAACTAATAATAAGCTTAAAGTAAGGTAAGATATAAAGTAGTCTCAAAAGCTATGACGGTTGAATGACCCGTACGTCTATTTTGGTTACTCAGCAATTTTGATCATATCGTTAAGTTGGTAACAACGTCTTAAACACATAAAAATCCTGGCGAAATCAAGAAATCATGATTGCAGGGGCCAAAGAATCTGAAAATGCAGCTGGAAAGATATTGCTGTTCGGCAAATTGTATGTATGCAGACGAAAATACTCGAGAAAACCCCACTTCAAATTCAGTGTCACTGTGTACAAGTTCCCCTACGGCGTGCTTCACTCGATATCTTTCTTTGTTTTTACGTTACTTTAATTTTAAAAAAATTAAATTGATATTCTTTTAGTATTTTTTAATATATGATAATTTTAAAAATAAATAAAAAATAAAAAAATATTTTAATATATATTTTTTGAATAAACTATTTAAAATATATATTGTACAACAATTTCAAATATGCTTTACCATAATTATTAAACTCGGACCGGCCAGACGAGTTGACTCGGGACCCGGTCAACCCGGTGGCTAGACCGGTCCTGGTAAGGCAAAAGACCGAGATAAAAAAAATCCTACAAAACTCAGTTGACTAGCCGGGTTGATCCGTGACTCGGCGACCAGGCAAAACCTGGTTGAGACTCTTTTTTTTTAAATGTGTTTTTTCTCCTAACAAGAGACCATAGTTATTAGACCCGATCCGGGGGTTGACCCAATCAAGGAGCCGGGTCCTGGGTTACACGGGTTGACCCAGGTCAACCCGAAAAATTTAAAAAAATATTTAAAATTTTAATATTTCATATGAAAAAATTAAAAAACAATCTGTATGAATATGAAAAAAAAATTCGGGTCTCAACCAGGTTTTGACGGGTCGCCGGGGTCACGGGTCAACCCGGTTTCGCCGAGTTTCTTCTAGAGGTGAGCAAAAAACCAACAAACCGATTAAACTGGAAAAAAATAACAGAAAAAATCGAATCATGAAAAAAACCCGATTAAACTGAGAAAATAAAAAAATAACCAAAAAAACCGAATTATGAAAAAAAACATATTAGAATATTTCAAAAAAAATGGTTCGGTTTCGGTTTCATAACCCTAAAATCAAAAAACGAATCACACCGGTTTAGTTAAGAAATAAACCGAACCGAACCAGAAAAAACCAAACCGAAAAGAACTCATTGGAAAGTCCAAAAAAATCCTAAAAAACAATATAATTTTCAGTTTTTAATATAAATTAACCAAACCGAACCGGATCGCATCAAAATGAACCGAATTGAAATCGATTTCAGTTTTTTTTTATATATTTTACAAAATTTCAGTTTGATTGTTTTTATAGATAAAAACAGAACCGAACCGAAAATGATCACGTTTAATTTTTTCTTTTCCCAATTTTTTCCTTGCCCGGACCGGTCCAGCCACCGAGTTGACCTGTCAAGCCGGTCCGAGTTTAAGGACTATGCTAAAGACCCCTCCTTTTTATTTTTTTCAGTTGGTTATTAACCATTTTCAAAGTTCACTATATAAATATTAGAAAAATATTTTATTTTTTGAACGTGGAATTTGAAGCCGTTTAATATATATATTTTATGTTCACAAGAAAAAAATTATTTTTTCAATATGAGATTTGAAGTCCTTTAATATATATATTTCATATTCATAAGAAAAAAAGTCATGTTTTTTCAATGTACAATAAGAAAATCTTTCTGGTTTAAATACTTCAATTTAAAAGAATAACATTCTAACATAATATTTTTTTAATGTGGGATACAAAACCTTTTAAAATAATCTTTTAAACTTCAATATATATAACGTGTACGGCTTATATTTACATTGACTGTTTTTTAATTTTTTTATATGAAATATTAAAATTTTAAATATATTTTTTAATTTTTTCAAATTGATTCGAGTTAATCCAAATTTATTCAGATTAATTCGTATAATTCAGAACCCAACATTTTAATCGGGTCAAACCTTGGATTGGGTGATAACTATGGATTAGACACAAATACATAGTAGCGGCCCCTGTGTGGCCTCATCGCCTCGTCCACTGATTCATGAGTATGTGGCCATTTAGGGCCCAAAACACTTGATAATTAAAAGTCTATTGATATTTCTTATTGTCGAGAGAGATAATAGGGGTGATAGTGACTATATTGCTCACACTGATGTGGACGAGGATATCGACTGATGGGAAACAAAAACCATAGATATAAGACAACGTTTGTTTACGTTGTTGCGGCTGCGTTTCACTTGAAACGTAGCTCCTACATGTTTGGTTACCAAAAAAATGAGATTTACTGTTCATGGGCCCCACCTTTTGTTGCGTTTGCAACGCAGCAACGATCGAAGCAGCTTGGAGCTGCTTTTGTTGCAACTGTGTTACAACACAGTAAACAATGGCACGCCTTGCAGCAGAGGGATAATCAGCCCTTCCCCTTCCCCTTCTCCTTCTCTAAAGCAGCTTGGGGCTGCTTTTGTTGCAACTGTGTTACAACACAGTAACAATGGCGAGCCTTGCAGCAGAGAAATAGCTAGCCCTTCCCCTTCCCCTTTCCCTTCTCCTTCTCCTTCGCCTTCTTCTTCTCCTCCTCCTCCTCCTCCTCCTTCTTCTTCTTCTTCTTCTTCTTCTGCACCATGTCTCCACTGTTCTGCAACGTGAACAGTGGAGACTCCACTGTTCACGTTGAAGAATAGTGGAGCGCAACTCCCTCACCACCGCCCAGGGCCGCCGCCCCTTCTCCTTCTCCTTCTCCTTCTCCTCCTTCTTCTTCTGCACCATGTCTACACTGTTCTGCAACGTGAACAGTGGAGTCTCCACTATTAACGTTGCAGAACAGTGGAGCGCGGCTCCCTCACCATCGCCTAGGGCCGCCGCCCCTTCCCCTTCTCCTCTCTTTCTTCTTCTTCTTCTTCTTGTTCTGCACTTCTCCGTGTCTCCACTGTTCACGCTCTTCTTCTTCTTCTTCTTCTTCTTGTTCTGCACTTCTCCATGTCTCCACTGTTCAGCTACATGAACAGTGGAGATCAGCTCCATTGTTAATGGGCTGAACCCGAACCTAAATGCATCGAATCGGTCCGACCCAAACCTAAATGCATTGAACCGGATGTGACCCAGTAAAATAAAAAAAATCTAAATTTTTTTCTCAATATTGTGTTTTATTTGAAAAACTAATGTTTCACATGATTCAATGGCACTACATAATTACATTTGAAGGAGATCGTATGATGGTGTAACATTTGCAGAATTTGATCACAATCTTAATTTTATTCCTGATGATATTTTACCTTATGTTGTTGCACGCTCAGGAAACCATGGAAACTGTAGTTCTTATTGAATAGATTTCATACATGATGAAATTGAACATAGTTTAATCTGATAATAAAAATACTTTATATAAAGTATTGTTTATTTCATGATGTAATAGCAGTAATTAAATCGTTAATATTTCAATTAAAAATCATCAATATTAATATATGTCTTTTTTAATTATTTTATAACCTTAATTTGAAAAGCATTTTTTAACCAAACATATTACACTACTTTTTCTTCAACCTCAATTTCAACCACAGTTTTAACTAAACACCTATTTTTTCAAACCAACCTCAACTAAAAATACTTTTTATAAAACAACTTTTTTTAAATCACAACCGCAACCACTACCACAATACCAAACACGCTCTAAAACTTGATCCGCTGAGCAGATTAATCTAGGATTCGAGTAATTTAAAATCTTAACTGGGTTTTAAATGATTTAAATTTAAATTTGTAATTAGTCCTATAAAATCTGGATGATATAGTGTAATTCAGGTGAGATTCAATTTTTTTTTATAGTTTTTTTAATAAATTTAAAAAATATAAAATTAATTTATGAATACTTAACATTATTTATTTTTTTATAGTCTATATCCTCATTAAATATTTCATAACTTTTCCAATAAGCCAGATTTTAAATGTTTAAAACCTGGGCTTGCAATTAGTCTTAGGTAAACAAATTCTACTCTTAAATGAAGGATAATATATATTTTTTTTCTTTACATTTTTTTAACTTTAAAATTAATTTATACTAAAATATGATCAGTGATTTAACAACTTAACCTTTATTAACACTTATGATTACGTGTAAAATTTCTTCATAATTATTTTTTTAATTTTTTTCCCTTGCTTCTTTGAATGACAAGAGGACTTGAACCCAATATCTTATTTACGAATTGTTTTCTCGTTGAATGGCAAGAATATAAAACTCAAATCCTAGACCTCACCTCCATTCATATAAGAGAGAAGCATTAACGCAACTAAAAGCCCAGTAGAAAATTTATCTATGATTTTTAAACATTTTCAAGATATAAAAGATAATCAAGAGAAGATAAAAAAAAAAAAAAAAAAAAAGAGTTCTTAAACTTCTTCAAATTACTTACCCTAACATTTTGATGCGTTACAGGCCTGCCTGGCCCAAACAAATCATAAATACTGACCCAAATTGACCCAATCAACACCAAAAAGCCCATGACCACAAATAGCCTCTTCTCTCTTCTTCACACAAAAAAATGGCGCTTAGTCTAACCATCACATCCCTCCAAATCAAATCGATCGCTCCTCCTCTCCTACCTATCAAAAAGGTATAATGAGCTCAAACCCACTCATATAATCATTAATGTTTTTTCTTTAAATTTTAAGTGAAGGTGAGTGGGGCGGGGGGTTATGGGCTGCATCTGACGTGCAGGAAGAGAGATCTACGCCTAGAATTCTATGAAGACGCAACGGTGTATTGCATTGGAGAGTTAGTGATGGCAACAAGTGGGACCAAGCAGGAGTACGTGGTGGATGTGTGGTCAGGCAACCATCCGTTTTACCTCGGGAACCGGTCTGGTGTTCTTGTAGATTGACCAGGTGGAGAAGTTTCGTAAGAAACTCAGAGAGCTCTCGCAGATTATGGGAATTCCTGTACTTAAAGGTGAGTTTATTTTGCCCGCCAGGGAAAAATCTGTTGCTGGTAAAGCGGGCAAGAAGAAGTGGATTCTTAAGGCGTGGATAATTGTTTGGGTTATTGGGGGGGGGGGGGGGGGTTTGTTTTTGGTAATAGTAAAAAATTGATGCACCAATGTTTGATGAAATGCCTATTTTTTTTTGGGCTGATGCAATACTGGAATGCCGCCTTCTGGTGCTTATTTTTGGATTAATTGCTGGATTTATAGCAGAATAGAAGTAATGGAATCTACCTGGCTGGATAACTATAAGTTAGGATTCTTTTTTAGGGTTGTGACTGTGACATATTTAGGCAAATCGTACAAGGTTTATGAGAGATTTAAGGAAAATATGACTTCTGCATTGTTGCATGATCCGCTGTTTAGATGGAAACATGTGTAGAAATCATTCTCGTTGGATACATCATACATGGAGCATGTTATGGAATTCCTTTCAAATGTTAACAGTGAGTGCTAATCTCTCTGATGATATTCTGTTTCTTTCAACTTTCATGGGAATGGGAATCGTAGATTGTAAGTTGTTGATGTTCTAGAAAAGAGTTAAGGGTGGTGGAACTTTTATTTTCCTCTTGCGAAGGACTATCACAGATAAAAGAAAGGGATACTCGTAAGAACAATTTATTTCATTGATAGGACGGTTTAGATTGACTTGAAGGACATAAATGAAACCCTTAGTGGCCATAGATGGCTTATTTGACAGATACTAAGCACACAGTAGGGATGATCATCGTCCAGCCATAGTGCTCAAGACTTAATTAACAGTTGAAGTAACAGAAACATGCAAATCCTGGGAACTGTGCAAGCCAAGCTCCGTGAACAGCCTTTTGCAATGCCTTGCATTCTCGAGTTTAACCCAATGAAGTTGAGTTTTGATATCTTGCCAAACTTGCGAATGCTTGGGCCTGACACATAGTCGAGTCTAATAGAGCCGAGTCTAACATCTTGCCAGATTCTCAAGCACTTGAGCCAAGCTTATAATCGAGCTCAAAGGAGTTAGGCCTGACATTTCGCTAGATCCACATGCGTTCGGGCTTAGCGCGTAACCGAGTACAATGGAGTTGGGTCTGACATTTTGCCAGACCCACATGCACTTGGACCTGGCTCATAGTCGAGCCCAAGGGAGTTGAGTATAGCATCTTGCTAGACCCTCAGACGCTTAGGCCTCGCGCGTAGTCGAGTCCAAGGAAGTTGAGTTTGATATCTTACCAAACCCATAGGCGCTCGGGCCTGGTGTGTAGTCGAGCATGATGAAGTTGGGTCTGGTATCTTGCTAGATCCACGGGTGTTTAGGCTTAGCGTATAGCCGAGCTAAAGAGAGTTGGGTCTGACATCTTGCCAGATTCAAAGGTCCTTGGGCCTAGCGTGTAACAGAACCTAAGGGAATTTGATTTGGTGGACCCTCTTCTCATGGATTTTGACTTTTATCAAGCTTTTATAACGAGTCTTTTTTTTCTTCGCTCCTTTAGCCATAAGCTCCGTGAGGAAATGAATTTTAATATGAAATACACTCTTCCATCACCTATAAAATCAAGATTGATTAGGGGTGTAGCTCAACTAGTCAGATTCTAGATTTGCTCCCGAGAGATCACTAGTTCGAGTCCCACAAATTTTAGGGCAACTAGAGGCTTATGTGGTTGTTAACTTTAGAATCTCGGAAGATTAATCGAGGTGTGTGTAAGCTCGGCCGGTCACCCACGGTTACTTAAAAAAAAAAAAAAAAAGGAAGAAGAAGATTGAGGGACGATATGCAGCGACTAAAAATCTACGTGTGTTGGCTATCATGGAGGTTGAGTGGCGTTGCCCGAGAGAGAACCTATATGAGATACATTAAGAATATAAAGGGAAATTTTAAGGGAAAAAAAAATCAAGGGAACAATCAGTAATGAATTGCTGTTTTTATTTTTTAATAATGAAGAAACCCGTCTCATTATTAGCAAAATATACATGTATAAATATTGACTGTCACGAAAAAAGATTGAAATAATTAAATTTGAAGGGCATGATCTTCGCTTGTTTATTATGCTTACGGGGGCATTGAAAATGAATTTGCTACTGTATTACTATTAAATGTGTGTTTTGCAGTGGACTGTATAATATTTTTTAAAATAATTTTTTATTTGAAAATATATTAAAATAATTTTTTTTTAATTTTAATTTTTATATTTTACACCAACATCAAATCTATCAAAATAATAATAATAATAAAATTATCAGTTTTACATTTCCTTCTTCTCTTACGAGATTTATAGTCGGAGGCGTGATCTATTCTATTATACAGGAATTGCCTCTGGGCCATCGAGACCCTCTAAAGTCTAAACGATCTCACATGCAAGAAGATTGGGACAGAGAGATCACTCATTCACGCAGAGTCGAGCTTTTGTAATGAGTCACGCAGAGTCTTCAAAAGGGAGTTCTCGATCGTCTCTTTTGAGCGATCAGCCTCACTACGAGCCATTCGGGCGATTTTTGCCTTCTTCTCTTTTTTCTTTTTAGTACATACATTTACATTCTTTGGAGGAGAGAAAGGATTGGTCGAGCGTCTTCAAATTTTTCATGCCAAATAAACTTTTAAGACATACTCAAAACACATGTAGAAATGCAATGTCAAACAGCCTCCAATGCGGCGGCGCCCATTTGCTTGGATCAAGGAAATCTATATAGCCTGTATCGCCAAAGTAGAGCTACTTTTTCTTGGGTCATGGGCTTTGTTGGTAGTGAATAATTGCTTACTTATTCTGTGCCTCGTTTCTCTGTGGAATTTTATAAAATAAAATTAAAAGAGATTAGATATAAAAAAATATAGTAATGTATTCAATTGAAGTGTTAAAAACAAAGATATAAAAATATATTTAGAAGGGATTTTTCATGCTGTAAGCTAAATCTTAGCAGTCAGATAGATACGAAGCTTATTATGGATTATCTGGCAGAGTATGTTTCACTCCTTCGGCTAGAAGAAAACATGTTAATCTGACAAATCGTAGAGCACAAGGTTCATGATTTTGACACATAGCACATCCAAGGAACACTAGAGTTGACTACAATTATAATTGCTGCGCCTTCTTCACTCTAGCACTTCAGCTCACGGCAAAGTGGAATCTTCTTCGTGACTAGACTTTTATTTCCACTCTGTCAATTCTCAAAGAAAAGAAAAAAACTCGATGAACCGCGTAATATCATGAAATTATACCCATTTTCAAGACATATTTCTTCATTTAATTATGAAAAAGAAAGAAATTGTAGTTAATTCTCTGCTGGATGTTCCATCATTGAGCAGTAAAATATTGAAAGAACAGGTAATTAAATCTTGCAAAAACCTACACGCTGGATAATTTCTTTATCAGAAAAGATAAGAGAATCGTAGAAATACTTGTGTTCTTATCCAATATCTACCATTGTAGTCTTATCTAGTCTAAAGTTAACAAAAGCAATGACCTTTTCATCTCCCCCCCTCTTCACCTTCTTTCTTTATTTTTCCTTCTTGAAGGGGGCAAGCTCCTAGGAATGCCACGAGTTAGGACATTCAAGATAAGATTTTATCCAAACAATCACATGATATCTTCAAATTCCATACTTGTTAGCTTCATATTTTAACTTAATTGTAACCGACCAGGTTTTTCACAGCCAACAAAAATGACAGGGAAAGCTTATTTCAATATAAGAATGTGAAGAAAATAAGAAAATCTAATACAATTTTCCACGAAATCTCTTGCTTGTCAAAACTAAGATGTAGAGGAGACCTTGATGCTCTTTTTTATTCGTTCTCTAATCTATGCAAGACTTGTGTTCCCGAACCGTTGGCTGTTTTCTACCTAGTCAAAGTTTATTACGCAAACAAAAAGTTAGCATGACTGTGACTAGTGATCTTATAATGCATATACTCTTTCAGAACCCATGAATTAGTGAATCCAAACATGCAGGGTTGGTGAATGCTTTCTATATGCCTTGCTAGCCTTGATCACTCTTAGAAGCTTAGTCCAAGATTGCAAGTGGACATGTCAAGTTTGAGAAATTAGTAGGTATACTAAATCTATCGTATTATTGTTCATAAACTTTATACAATGGAAAAAAAAGATTTAACATCTTAAGATACTAACCACTAAATTAAAAAAAAAGTTGAATTTAAAAGCGTGCAGGAATTGCCCTTCACAATTACAAATACCTTAACAGATCAATTTAAGATTCAATTGACCTGTTTCATTGCTTGTGCTGGTTGTAAAAAAAATCAACTTAGAGTTGATTTGGCTTAACCTAATCGATCTTGTAGATCAATTTAAACTTGACTGAAATAATCAAAACCCAAATTAACTTTTTAAAAAAATTCAAAATAAAACTTAAATTAACTTATTTGATTCAAATTTTATATTGATTTGACCCATTTAACTATAATCATGAAACTAACATAAGAGTAAAGTGTTTTATTTTTTTTTTGTTCCTATAGTGTTTCGGTAACAAAGATAACAATTGCAACTTTAAGTGGCGAGCAATATTATTTCAAGGAACACGAGACTGTTTATTTTTATGTTTTAAAATATTTTAAAAAATTTTAATTTTTTTTATTTTAAATTAATATTTTTTAGTATTTTTAAATTATTTTAATACGCTGATATAAAAAATATTTTTTAAAAAATAAAAAAATATTATTTTAATATATTTTCAAATTAAAAATATTTTAAAAAACAATCATTAATAAAACCACATTTGCAAACATGTTATAAGACTGAACCTCTAGAATTGCTGGTGGCTTGGAAATAGGCTCACATGTAATTGAATGAGATAGGTTCTCCAAATAAACCCTTGAGATGTATTATTAACTTTATTTATTTATTTATTTCCTTGGGCCCCAATTACTTAACCTTTTCCTTTCGCAAACAAATAATTTTAGCAACCATTTTCTTCTCCCTCTTTTTTTTTTTTAAATATCAATCAAACATAGCCTTCACCTAATCTCACCCTTTTTTTAATCAGGATGCCAAAAGTTAGTATCGGCAAAGAGATATATATCAAGTAATTTTAATTTTCCTAGATTTCCGGAGTTACCAATATCTCTGTCACTTGCACTTGCACTTGCACTTGCACTTGCAACGTGCCATGGTACTGTTTCTAAAAGCTCCTCTCTCCACCGCCAGCCCGTGCCATGGTGCTTTTTGAAGACTAAAATATTTCAACTGAAACAAGCCACTGTGCTTTTATTTTGCTTTTTTTTTTTTCTAACTCATTGCCATTCTCATTCTTTAGCATAATGGTAGATTAGATGTGTGGGTCCTTTATATCAAAAAAATTGTTTTGAATTTCATAGATGTAAAAGTGTTTTGAATAGTTTTCTGGGTAAAATCTTTTTCTACAGGTGGTTTTTGGTAATTATCCCTGGTTTTCTCCCCTAATTTATTAACATTTTCCTTTATTTAACAGTTTGGTTACCTCCATTAGAAAAGAAGAAGAAGAAGAAAAGCAAAAAAAAAAAAAGAGGAAAGTACGTAATTCTAATATATACCTAACGGGAAGTTGTTGATTAATCTGAACTCCGAAAAAATAATTAAAAAAAGGCCGTTGATGATCTACAAATCCCATGGAATGAAGAAGAAGAAATAATTAAAATAAAATGAAGGAATGATATGAGTTGCTTGTGCATGTGGCTAGCAACATCCAAATTTCTTTCTCTGGACTCACCTGAACAACCTGACTGTCAAATTGAATCTCATTTCCCATTGGAGAAATTCTTGTTTACTTTTTTTTTTGGCCCTTTTCGCAGCAGGTTCCAGGGAGTCATGTGATAGTTCCCTCCCTTCTCTACCTGCACAGCTGCTGGTCCTGGTCACTTCCCGAGCCCTAAAAAGTGTTGCAGCGCTTAACTTCGCAAGCGTGCGGTGTGTGATCACTGGCCATTAAAGCATAGTTTTCATACTCATGTTAGATGTCCGACCCAGTTGAGGCTGAGTTGCAAGGTTAATCTAAGTTAATTTTAATATAATTTTATTTTAATTTTTTGAATTAACAGAGCATTGTCTCATCTGAATTTGGTCTGGTTTATGTCATTCAGATTTGAACAAGTCAACATCCATAATGATTCTAAAGCAAACGCGACCTAGATCCTAGATAGAATAATTATCGGGTTAATATATTGGGACGGGAAGGGTTTAATTACAGCTATACATTAAATACCTTTCTGGCTTGCTGGGTATAATATCTGGATTAGTGAATCTATATTTCATGGGTTTCATCATCTTCCTCGACAAAACCACGAGTTCATGAGGGCCCATGACCTTGTATGTATCTACTTTGTGTCCTTTTCTTAGAGCTCATGAATTTCCCATGTCAGCGACGCCCAGTGCTAAACTATTCACTTTGATCACGAACCCAATTGCCTTTTCTTTCTAGTTAATATATATTTTCTATCTGCTCCCCTTTTTTTTTTCATTTAATTTACTCCACAACCAAACAGACAAAAGTAAAGCTAGCACGCCGATTGAATTTGAATCTTCGGGAAATCATCTGCATTAGAACATGTGATGCATTGCATTTAGCATCCCGGTAAAGATTTATTTTTATGGCAGAGACGTCATTGGCTGAATATTATGGTATTGAAGGAATTTCTAACCATTTTCAAGTCAAAAATACTTTTAAAAAATTCCTAAAAACATAAACAAAAATTGTGCTAAACATCAAGTTTTGATGAAGTTGGTTCTTCAATTTATAATATATTTAGGGGTTTTTCATCTGTGTCCCGAGGCCAAAGGCAAACATTTAATGATGAAATTAAAAGGTTTTACTCACATGATTGTAGATTTATTTATATTTAATAAAATTCATAATTCAATATTACTGGTTATAAAAATTAAAATATTTTATTTGTATCATTTAATTCATGCCATAAAGTCACTAGTCTATTATTTATTCAAAAGACATTGCAACTTTTCAACGAATCATGAGATTGTAAATTTTACCTTAGTATTGCACAGATTCCTACGTTAATTTTTTTATCTCGTAAGATTCTTTGAGGTGAGTGCATGTATGCATATTGCATAGTAATTAAATACAATCATGGTTGGATTAGTTTTTCAGTTCACTCCAATCAATTATTTTTTAAAAAATAATGATATTTGTTTTTAAATTAAAAATTATATTGGAGTTAATTTTACTAGATTAATAGAATCATGAATTAACTAGTCTGATTAACTTGGTCAAACCAAATAATTTATAAATGTATTTTTTTATAACTCGGTTCAAATTAAAAACAAGTTAGTCGAGTTTTGAGTTGACCTACTAAGCAAAATTAAGTTTAATAAAATGCATTGCATGGAAGGAGTATGTTGTTGGTGTTCAAAATGTAGTTGTTGAATAATTAACCATAAGGAAACCTAAATAAGTTCATTGCACATTATTATTCACCAAAAAAGAGTCACTACACATTAATATTAAGGGAAGCAATCTCCGGAAAACATAACAGGAAAGGAAATGTCGATAATACAAGATCCAGTAACAAAAAAGCTTGTGAAGATCAAAGGATCTTCAACTCTAATCAACTCCCGCAATGTGCTAAACACAAATACCATGTCCACGCTTCATTGATCTAGATTGGAATTTCTTTATATATATTTCCTTATATCAA
>Ga0325405_1000397_pt1 | contig 41876 bp, 19 predicted proteins | sample PopdelMetagenome_21_FD_205663 | JGI IMG/M metagenome (GOLD analysis project Ga0325405, IMG submission 205663) | Populus deltoides microbial communities from Bellville, Georgia, United States - Xylem-Control-R2 | ecosystem: Host-associated > Plants > Phyllosphere > Stem > Wood/Secondary xylem... | reverse complement strand
ATTGAATTTACTTTGTGCTTTTCTACTAAAGTGTTTCCTCCCCTATTTTTTAGAATCTGTTATAGGGTTTCTTAATATATATATATATATATATATATATATATATATATATATATATATAAAATACATGGTCTGGCTTACCCACGTTGTCTGCATTACAATTTGGTCTCACAGACACAGCTTTGAGGAGGCTTTAAAGTTCAAGTGTACATGTGTATGTCTCGGGTCCACGCAAAACCATCTTCTCAATCAATGGCCTTTTTCACTTTTCTGCACTTTTACAAGCTCAAATCTCCATGAAGAAATCCGATCCAAATCTACCCTGAAAAGTGAAATAAGTACTTGTGTTGAAAGTTTTCGATTTCGTTTCTTTTCTTGACCTGGCTTCAAAATTTCTTGTTCACAAGTTCTTTCTTTGCTTAAGGAGGTAATTCCTGTAGAATCCCATCTGCAATCTACTATATTAGGTTATAACTTATAACAACAACAATCATCAATCCCAGTCACAGGCTTGTCAGAGGATAGGCTTGTCTGAAAAGCCAATATCATAAGAAAATTCTTGGTTAAATCTTTCTGTGGGCTTTTAAATCTCAATCCTTCATTGAACACTATCTTCTCCTTTAAGGGGATTTGGAGGTCTCGTCTCCCTTAAAGTAGAGGTTTTTTATTGGATGACTATCATCAACAAAATCAACACCCGTAGCATGTTAGTTAAAAAAGGCATCTTGGATACCTCAACTGCAAACTGTCATATCTGCCTAGTTGAGAAAGAAATGGTCGACCACCTTCTTATCCATTGCTATAAGCACTGACTCATTTGGTCCAAAATCATCAACAGGTGGGGCTTAGCTTGGTGTTGTCCAAGGAACTTGGCAAATCTCTTCTCTCAGTGGGACTCTTTGGTTAATGGCAAATTTTAAAAAAAAGCATGGGTGATGTTGTTCTTCTCAGTGGCATGATCTATGTGGCTTCTCCGCAATGATGTGATATTTAAGCAGAAGATCCCAAACTATGATACTCTGTTCTTCCTTATTGTTACTCGGCTTTGCTTATGGTTAAAGGCTATAGAACTGGATTTTCCCTACTCCTCTTCAGATTTGCTAAGATCCGTCGATGGTCTGATTCTCAAACTTTAAGGACTGTTGTTATGTGGTCTCCCCCTATAACTAATAGATTCAAATGGAATGTTGACGGATCCTCTATCGGAAAACCTGGCCCCTTCGGAATAGATGATGCTTTGCGGAATCACTATGGAATACTTTTAGGTATTTTTTCTTTGTCGGTTGGGATCTTAGACTCCAATATAGCTGAGTTAAGAGCGGTAGTCAAAGCTATCGAATTATCAGCCTCTAATTGCTTCCTACATCATAAACATATTATTATTGAATCTGATTCTGCCAATATCATTAACTGGATGAATAATCCTCATAATAGGCATTGGATTCATCATAAACTCTTCTCTTCAGCTCAGAGGCTAGCTTCATGTTTTGATTCAATCACCTACACTCGTTCTTACTGGGAAAGTAATCACATGGCAGATCACCTCGCTAAACAAGGAGTGCACAGAATATCTGATTTTATTGCTTGGCTATGACTCTCTGCAGCTTGTGCTATTTTGGGGCAATGTTTTGGTTACTATGCAGGGAACATATAGTGGAAAGATCTTAACTGATCTAAAGATTATGTTTCTATATTTAGCTAGTCAGGTCAGCAAATTTCTATTCTGTGTAATGTGATTGCATAACATAATTATGCCTTATTTAATCCTATCAGATTCTTTTTTTAAAAAAAACAACAATCATCAATCAAGTATATATTTGAAAATACAATTACAAATATAGTTGAATTAAGAAAATATTAGGTTTATACATTTTATATTTTTAACCGTGTATTATCATATTTCTATCCCATTTTAAAAATTTAAGTTATTAAATAAAATTTTATTAGTAAATTTTATATTAATATATTATAAAATTTTTTAGATTTGAAACTTATATAGATAAAATAAAAGTGTTGAGATTTGAACTAAGATTATTAAAGTTTTAATATCTTCTCAAAAAAATGATTTTAATTTTAAAATTTAAATTGTTAAATGAATTTATCAATATATAATATTTTTTATATTAACTTCTTAATACACATCGCTACATGGGTCCTCGAATTCATTAAACTAGTCAATTATATATTATTAATCCGGATGATGTTGCGGTAGAATAATTTTCTACTATCAAAATGGAGATCACACACAGCAATTAATTATATATACGACCACAACATAAGGGCAGATTCTTCCTTGTTAATCAGTAACCTGTAAGATCAATTTTATTTAATTGCTCTTTTAATTAAGTTGGCAATAAATTATATGATACGGAGTTTCTTCCATGAGCAACGTTTGTTTTTGGGGTTGAGGGTATAAATTATACCCATGGGAACTCAGTCAAACAAAAGTATGGCTGGTTTTCAATTTCAGTGGACTTGTCTGAAAAAAGATAGTAAAAACAAAAGGACTAAAGGAGGATAAAAGGCAAGTAACGATAGACCAAGAGTGAAACTTCATAATAATGGACACCATGATGATCTGAAAAATCACAGATGAAGGTACACAACCGTATATTACACCATAACAGGACCACTACTAAGAACCCGATCTGTTTTAAGATTAAAAAGAACATCATCAAATAAAGGAAAAGGTGATAGATATACTATACAATATACTTACAGGGGAGGGGGAGAGAGAGGGGGAGAGAGGGGGGGGGGGGGGGGGGTGGGGGAGAGAGATAGAGAGAGAGGAATGGAATCCTCTGTCCATAGTTGCTGTCTTTTAAGAACCAATGAGACAGCAAGAGTGTTGTTGTCGGATAAAAGAGTCTAAATCTCCACTTGTAGACCACAAACCTCTTTTTTACAAGTCCCAACCTTTAGTTTGGACCCCCCCTAACATATAGCATCTCATCACGTGAATAACCCATGTGACCCTTCTGCTCTCTTGTCTCTCTACCATCACTTGAATCCATCCCCATAACTATACTCGAATATTGTCTAACTCATGGTAATTAATCGATCCACTTCGTTATTCACCATAAAAAATCATAGCCATTTCATGTATTAATGTGTCCATGATGTCCTTCTCCACTTCCATTACAATCCTATCACCTTCTTCTCCGAATGCAATTTCACTATGATCCTTCAATTGGGCCAAATCTTTGTCTATTAACCCATCAATGTCTTTGAGATCGTGACAATCAGCGCAAGGGAAGCTCCTAAGCTTTGTACATAACATTTGAACCAAATGCGACCCATTCATGTGACTAATTCGATCCTGCTGACTAAACATGCCTAAACTAGTACGACTCCAAGGTTTCATGTTGATGTATGGACGCAAAATGTCGACCAAAATTTCATCAACAAGATTGAACAACAATTTTCGATTGCTTCGACGGTTTAAGGTGCGATTATTCTCCCAAGTACTGGTAACAGAGCTAGGAGTGGTAAGATGTTCGAGGTAGTAAAAAGCTGAAGGGTTTAGAGGATGAGAAGGAGAAAACCACCTAGTAAAAGACACCGGGGTATCTTTGTCTACACCTGTACGTTTTAGTATTCTAGTAATGTACTCATATTCTTCTGCTGATGCTCCATCTCCGGTGGGGATAATCTTGGTGGCGACACCGTTATTACACTTATCCTCATTGTTTTTTTCTCGGGAATCGAGCCTACGCGTCGCTTGTTGTTGTTTGTACGACTGGCTCGAACAACTAGATAACTGTGAGCTCCATTTCGATTCTTGAGCAACATTTGATACCTATATTTATAACATAACACATGCAAGAAAAGTAATCTAATTATTTCCTTGAAAAGTAAGCAAAATGTGTATCTTATAACTAAAATTTTGAAAAAGGAACGGGAAAGTAGTACATGTAGCACCTGTTTTTGAGGGATTTTTGTCGCTGGAGGAGTAGGGTCTTTCTTGACAGGAAGAAGAGTTGGGAGAGAGATGTTGAGGTCATTTGATAACGGGGTTTTCTTGTCAGGAATATTGGTTCTTGTAACTGATGTTGAAAGTACAAATGGATCTTCCTTGTTGGTTCTGATAATATCTGATGATTTTAGAGGTTTCTTGATGAGTCTTGATGGTGGTGGATCAAATTTTTCTTCAGTCACTTTCTTGCAATTCTTGGAAGGTCTCTGCTGATGCTGATGGTGGCATTGATCCTGCAGGAGGACCTGAGGCAAATCTGGCTTTGTTGAAGGTTTGGTATTTTGAGACAGAAGTAGTGATGGTTTTTTAGAATGAGAATTATTATTGTGGTCCTTGCAAGGTAGAGTTGTGATTGGCTTGTTTTTGGGTTCCAAGAATTTGAGTCTTGGAGAGCAGGAAGTTGTGGTCACATAATGGTTTCCTGGACTATTACCTGTAACATCAACAATTTTTGTGCTACTTGGAGCTTTGGAGAGAATTTTCTTGGACTTGTATTGATTAATAAGCTCAAGCTCTTGATCTCTTCTTCTTGTTTGCTCTCTATTTCTTACCGTGTTTGTAATATCCAAGCCGACTTTCCTGCTCACACTTTCTTTAACTTGCTTCACAATTTGCCTTGCATAGTGGCCTGGACTTCTGTTCTCTTCTTCAACTTTGAGCTCTATTCTTTTCAAAGATGAGAGACGAGAGAGCACCAAGTCTTCACTTACATTTTCTTTGTTGATTTGGAGTGACAAACGGTGCTCTACATCTGATCTTCTAGCTGACGATATTCTTGGTGTCTCAGGCAAAGAACGAGTGCCTGAAAAATCATGGTCCAAACAAGTTCGAGGGCTACTTGTTTTGCTATGGAGAGGACGTGGTTGTTGAGGTCTGCAATGTTGGTAATGAAAATGGGATTTTGGTGGAAGGTTTGGTGTGCCAAGGGTTGATGAAGAAGAATGGCTTGGCGAGTTGGTAAGATGATCAGGTAGAAGATCAAGCCCCATAAGTCTAGCAACCAAATTTGGTGTCTTGGTTCCTGGAGAAGAGCTGATCTCTGATGAAGATGAATCATTTGGAACTCCTTTTGTTTTAATTTGAATACCAACCTGGATTTTTCAAAAAGAAAATCACAATCTATATATCATTATTATTATAATCATTACTAACTTTACTGAATAAAAAATCTTAGGAAAAGAAAAAGGTGATAAAGCTCCCAAGGAGAGAGTTTTGAAAAACCAAATTCTAGGTGGCTAGCTAGCTAGCTAACATAATAAAACTTACAGGGATATTGAGATTTTCGTCTTTTGATGATGGCAATGGAGGTTCCTCTTCCAATTCCAAGCTATTCCTTGGTGCTTCAACACCTAAGTCAAACAAAATTACATTACTCAAAGTTTCTCCAAAAAACAAGAAAAGAGAAAGAGAAATGGTAAAAGAGCTACGTACCTTTTGGGATTGGATGATCCTGAAGAGGAAGGAAAGAGTTGGGCTGAAGCACGTTAGAAGACTGTTGTTGAAACTGATTTAAAGCAAATAACTGAAACACAGCACACATACAACCAGTAGATAAATTAGCAGTATCTTTCTCTCCCTCTCTCCCACCTTCACGGCCGCCCCCACCACCACCACCACCTTTCTTCAAGGTTTTACCACCAGTACCCCAATAATACCATTCCTTTCCCATGTCTAGTAAGAGTTTCTCTTTTGCTTTAGTTTTTGCTTTGAATGTACACAAGAAACAAAGATATGGGTTGGTCTAAAAAACAAGAAGATGAGGGTGATGATGACAAGAAGTAGTAGTAGGAGTAGGAGTTTTAGATTACAGAGATAGAGAGAGAGAGACAGAGAGAGAGATAGGAGCTTGAAATGTTTATAGGTGGCAGATTGAACTTTGAAGAAGCGGAAAAGGCGGATCCATGAAGCATATAAAATCAAGTCTAACAACAACTTTTGATTTTGGTTTAATTGTATTTATTTAGTCCCTCTACTTTAGACATTTTCTTACTATGGTCCTGCTTCTTTCCTCTACTTCTTGATCCTGAAAAATAAATCATAGTAATTCAACCGGCCGGGTTAACTTAGAAAACCCTTAACCTAGAGTCTAAGGATAAGTTTTTTTTTTTTTTTGAAATCAAGACATGCTTTAATTTGAACTGAAAAAAACATTAAGTGCCAAATTAATTATGTTGGTCTATAACTTGGTTAACTCGTTTAAACTTGGTTTAAATTCAATCAATAATTGTCAACTGATGAGTTAATTAACTCAAGTTGTCTTAATAATCCATAAATTGATCCGATAATCAGAAATATAAGTTTTTTTTTCTGAGTCAAATCTTGTGGTCTTTTACAAAAGAAGAAAATATAAATATTTTCTAATCAGAGATATAAGTCTTTTGTAATCTTGTGCATATTTAACATCTATGATAAAAATTGTGGTCTTTTGTAATAAAAATATTTTCTTCTTATTTTTTTTATCATAACTTTTAATATATATATATATATATATATATATATATATATATATATATATATTATCGAAAATTTAATCACTATCGTAGAATATTTCATGTATTCCATACTCTAATCTATAATATGCACGGCCTGACATTCATATATAAACAGTAGAACATATTATGAAGGTATTCTTTTGGCCATCATTTTTTATGTAACGTCGTATTTCTAATCCTTTTCTTTTTAGAAAATCTGCCGAAGTATCAAAGGTGAACGGGGCTCCCAGGCCTGGACATGTCTCGCTGAATGCTTGGCGTACCTGAAGGAGAGTAGTAGAGACCAGGTGAGCCGAAGTGAGTCTAAAGACTCCTCCCGAACCCTTTCTTGTGAGCTACTGCTGTAAAATCCAGATTGGCAAGGACTCAACCCAACCAACCCGAGACTTGAATAGATTCAAGTTAAAGAAAAAAACCCGAGTAATCTAGTCGAGAATCTAGATTGACCAATAATCTAGGTGAACTTGATGACTTTTTAAATTTATTTTTACAAAATGATATGTTGTTTTGATCTATTTGTTTAAAAAAATTGAAGGTTAATCTTGGTTAGATCATCTCGATCCTTGATTGAGCCTTGTCACAGGATGACCTTTGGGTTATATAACTTTGCTCTGAGCACCGAAACAAATGGAAAAATAGCATTGTCGATAATAAAGGGACATACTTTGAACAATTGTGAAATGCAAGGATTAATGTGATGAATTGCATGACAACCTATTTTTATTTGATTTTTTATTGAGGAATTAAAATGGCAACAAAATAGAGTTTTGTTTTACATAATAAATTTTTTTTGGTAAAGTATTATAATTGAAAAAATAATTGGGAAATTAGCACATTTTAACGAGTCGTAGATAATATTTACAACTCGTTTTTCAAGCCATTTGCGACATGTGAGCTGTAGATGACATATGCGACTTGTTTCGAATTAGAGTATAGAGTTGACTCAGTTTCCAAGTAATTCTCAGAGAACTACACAAACATCATGAGCAAATGATCCATCTAGGTTAGGTGATAATGCTAATAGACAAGTGTCACTGCTGGAAATTGTTAATATAAAACCTTAGTTGGGTATGACATCTATATATTGCTATGGAGAATTAGAACCAAATGATGACGAAGATGAATGTCACATTGATAGAGTTGTGGTTGATGAAAGATGGAGATGATGAGTTAGTTGAGTCTGTTAATCAATACATGACACCTCTTGCTCCTGAATTTGAGGTTGTTAATATGGATGACAAATATGGATGCAATAATTGGTTGATAGTCGTATGTTTTCAGACTTATTAGTTAATGAATTGGAGGTTGAGAAAAGATTTAGAGACAGGTTTGAATGTGTTAATGCAGTAAAACGATGACATATAAAGAATTCTTTACAGTACAAGGTTCATTGTTCAACAAAGTCCTATGTTCAGTTGCAGTATGTTTAGAAACCGGTTTGTAGATGGTATTTGCATGTGAGGTATCACTAAATGTCTTATTCATGGAAATTTCTAAATTTAGAAGGCCACACACATGTCAAAAATCCTTTTATTTTGCGATGTCATCGTCATATTGACTTAGATTTAATTGTTGAGGTAATGTTGACAACTATGAAAAGAAAGCTAAGTATGAGTGTTGCAATGATTTAGGACAGAAAATATTAAAGAGATTATTTGGTACACATGTGTTGTAACCCATTTTTGGGTCCCCGCACAAAAAAAAGAGAAAATACAAAAAAATATATATTCAAAAAAAATAAAAAATGATAGCAGTGAGAAGAGGATGCCTGAGCACCCAGATAATAGTCAGAAATTGGTTAAGGAGGTTTAAAAATACAAAGTTTGAAATTTAACAGTATGTTTTTGACTGATGAAAGTCCTGTTGACAAAACAAATTTAAATTGAAAAAAAAAGTCCAAAATCAAATGTTTATGGACTCAATTAAATTTTATTCAAGGTTTAATTAAATTTATGAAATGTTTGATTGCAAGAAATTTTGATTTTTAAGTTAATTTGGGCGTTAATTGGAAGAAATTAAAGTTCTGAGATCGAATTATAATTTTTAAGAATTGATTTGATTAAATCTGGGGCTTAATTGTATAAATATAGAAGTTTGATAGTTTATTAGGGACTTGATTGTAGAAATCCAAAACCAAGGACCAAACTGGAAAATGCGTGTAAATAAAGGGTCTGAAATTGATTGACTCAGGGGCTAAATTGAATAAATCATAGATTAAGGACTGATTCAGAAATTGACACATTTTGGCTCCATTTCCTAATTCACTCTTCGTAGCATGTGAACAATGGAGAGCCACTGTTCATGGTCGGACCAGGTCTGACCCAAATCAAAAAGGCTGGGCCAAGTCTGGCCCAATTATATATATCTTTTCAAAGTTGATGATTTTTCCCAAGTATTTTTTTTTATCAATTTTACTTAATATTGGTTTGTATTTTTATACTATAAAGATACAAATCCGGTATTAAAATATCTAGTTTTCATCGAAATGTTGCAAAAAAAATTATATAAAAAAATATTTTGTTTTCATGCATACGACCAAGTCTAAAAAAAATCATATCGTATTTTCATACGACATAAAAATAAAAAATATGTGTTAGCATGCATATCAATTTTATTAACCAGTTTATTAAAGTCATGAGAACTAGGCCAACATTTTAAAAATTTCAAAAAAAATATTTTGTTTTATTTTAATACCTGGGATTACGAGCTTACATATAGAACATACTCCTAATATTAAAATTGGTGTCTTTGGTTGACATCAGAACGATTAGGTTTCACTTTATAAGATAATAACCTCCTTACCGATGATGACTTTTCTTGAACTTTAGACAGACCAACAATTGAAAAACACGACAAGACCTTAGTGTTTTATCAGACAATTAAACAATACAGCTTACCTTAGGTAGGACGTATTTGGGGTGCTAATACCTTTCCTTTACGCAATCAGTCTCTGTGCCCAATCTCTGAGACCAGTTAGGGTTCATAATAACCAAAATATCAGGTGGCGACTCTCATTTCCACTTTCCACGGATAAAAGACAAGAATTCATTTTCTCCCCATATTTGTCAGATATATACACATATCGAGAGTGGACGATATCATCGCGACACCCATACGTGTGACAACATGAATAGTCATTTCAAAACTTGATAATAGAATTGCAGATATTATTTGCGACTCTTTCAATCGTTTTAGATTTCTAATTAATTTTTTAGCTATGCTATTCTACTAATTAATTTTTTTAAATATGCTAACTTATCAAAATACTCAACAAAATGGTGTGTTTGTGGGTTTTGAATAGTGTGTGTATATATATCATAATGTTTCTTTCTTTCTTTGCCTTTTTTTTTTTTTTGGTAATAATGTTTCTTTTCTTTCTTGTTTCCCTCCTTTTATCCTAACACACTCACTCCGAAGTTTACAAGGCCATCTCCACTCCCCCCCCCCCTCTCAGTTTCATTGGGAATAGAGATTTGTTAACACATGCAAGAAGATGACGATATGGCCACGCACCTCTCTCTCTCTCTCTCTCTCTCTCTCTCTCTCCATCTGGGTTTTTCTGGGCAGCTCTGTTTACAATGTGATTCCCATTACAGTACCCCCCCTGATGTTTTAAATATACTCCATGGAAGGTGGTTGACTGGGGATCTGCAAAATTACCCTTCAGTTTGAGATCTGTACTCTCAATGATTTTTGTTGATTCTTGTGTGGAAAGTCAAGACTTCGATACTTGTAATTTCACTTGTTTGGTGTGAAAAAGCTCTCCAAATATGTACCTATACAATGTTAATGCCCAGTCAATTTCAGTGATGTTAGTTTTCGAGATTAAACGAAATTGCAAGTGGAACACAACTCTCTTATCCGACTAGTTGCTCACTTATATATATATATTTGAAAATTTTCAACTATTGTTTGAGTTGAAGATCCAGAGAAAACTTGTAGGAAAATGTAAAAGAATAAAAACATATTATCTTTGTTTTTGACAAAAAAAACTCAAAAAAATAAAATAAAATCAACTAATTGATAACCGAGTTTTTACTAGATGAGACCCAGGTCAATCGGGTTGCTAGGTTAACTTAGATTTTTAACTAAGTTAATTATGCTTTTTCTTCTAGTTTTTTTTTAACATGAATTAGTTTAGGTCCAGAGCTGGTCGGGTTTTAAGTTGATTATAATATGTTATATAGACCAGTTTAGATTTTAAAACCATAGTAAACATTTGTCTATAATTTTATAATGTATTAAGAGTCTTAATCACAGTTTTTAATTTTTCTTTTTTAAAGTTCAAATTCAATAGCTATTGAGAGAGCAAATCATTATCAAAGAACATTATTAACAAGTTTATAATATCAATAAACTATAACGCATTAAAATAACTCTCGACTTGATAGCAATTACCAAGTTTGGCCCATCATGTGGATTGGAAGGCTAGTTCTCGGATTGACTAATCCTGGATGGGTCAACTCTATTGCTTCCTCAACAATTTTAATGATAAGAAATTAATTAATTGTGCTTTGAGAGTGGAAAAGCATGAATTTGGGATCAAACATTATTCCTACCACTTATTTTAGTATCTACAACTCATTACCACCTTCGAAAGTTCTGCAAGGCTAGTTGCATATATTATCCTTGTAATTTGGCAAAAAAAATTAAAAAAAAAAATGCAGCTCATCATGTTGCGACATAATCATGTGTTACGCAGTATTCTGAACCCAGAAAGTCAGGAATCATTTTGCACATTTTAGTGTGCAAACCAATACAATTAGGTTCAACAAAGTACAAAACATTCTTCACTAAAAGTTAAGTAATTTTAGAGAAAAACTTGAGTGGTAAAGATTCCAAAAGAAAAAAAAAATGTACAAATGATATGATTAAAATGTTCATATATACGATTTTATATAATTTTTTTAAAGTGCTTTCGAATTGCTGGGGACCGAAATTGATACACATTTGCCCATCATGTGGATTGGAAGGCTAGTTCTTGGACAGATTGGCCATGTCCTTGATCAGGGCCCTCTCTCTATATAGGAACTGTGAACTGTTCAATAAAAAAGCTACCTCACCGAGGTTAGGGCTTATCAGTATGTAGCTTACAGACCCTCGATGCAAAGGGCTATATATGTAGGACCACAAAATTATGCCTTCAAATTATTTCTGTTCTTGCTTTGATGTGTTACTACTCACCAGCTTGTTATGATCATACATATCCTAGCTAGGGAAATCGATTACAATATGTCCTTTTATTTTGAATTAGTGGTGAGAAAGAGTTAATGAAACAGGAAATTTCTCTTCTTACAAAAAATTCCAACTAGTTATTTATTTATTTTTTTTGGTTTTAGATTAGTGCCTATAAGACATTTTTCCCAATATGTTTCTTAGTTAATTATTTCAAGATTTGTTGAGCTGCGATTGTGAATTTGTTTTTAATTTCACCGAACAGGAAACAAAAAAAAAAAGGTTATGATAAATCATTAGCTGGTGTTCTTGGAGATACTCAAATTCATTTGAATTATTATTCTCTTCCCTCCAAGAACCCTAGTTGAGCAAAAAAGAAAGAGTTTAAATTTGATTAACATACCATTATTTTGAATTTTAGATGTTTAATTTATAACCATCACATATATCATTCAAAAAATCCCATAATTTAAAAAAAAAAACCTTGTAATTAAATTGGCCCGTACCAATGATAATTGACAGAAAGATGGACAGAAAACAAGAGTTAAACCTTATGTGTAATTAATCCAAGGACTAATGAACCTCATGACCAACCAAAACAAAATTCACAAGCATATAGAGATTTATTTTCACTTGCAGCCGTAGTATGGTGTATCAATAATAGAAAAATATTACTCATTGTTGCTGATGAATTCTTGAAAACTTCATAGAGACCCTCTTCGAAGCTTAAGTTGGTAAATTTTCACTGGTGTGAAATTAATACTGAACAACAAAACCAAATGATGAACACTGAGATTTGCTACCATAAATGAATGCATGAGTCATGATATTGAAACAGTAACACCTGCTAGTTTAGTGCTTCACCAAGAAAAAAAAGAAAGAATTATAGCAGTACTGTGAGGAACAGAAGCTGAAGCTGAATTAATTAGGATTATATATATATATATATATATATATATATATATATATATATATATATATATTCAAATATGCATTTAATTTACTTCTTTTATGTGACAGAAAGTGATTAATATTGGTAGGTAAGTGATCTATGTTGGATTGGTGGTGGATTCCTGACCTCTTGCAGACATACCTGTTTAAAGGGACGAATTAAACTACCACCATAAATTTTGAATGGAAACTGAAAGCAAAGTATGGCGACCCTTTGAGTTCTTGACCCACCATTTATTGTCTACATAATTCCAGTACAGCTCTGCACATTTTTCTGCCTTGTTCATTGTTGTTAGGCTTCATCTAGTAACTGACAAAAAATACCCGATTCTTTAAGTTAATTACTTGGTCAATTTGTGAATTGTGAGTCACCAGCCCACCTGTTTTTATTAAAATTACAGTGTTTTGTTCTTTTCCTTTAGTGTTGGCCCGTCAAGTTGGGTTACAAGCGTAACTCTATTACCAAAAACCCATTAATATTTGATTTGATTTAATTTAATATTTGATTTAAGTTAAATTTTCAGATGCTAAAAAAATAAAAATAAAATTATTACATTAAAAAAACCTAATAAAAAATCCATAAATAAAATTTTGAAGCCGAAATATCTCCAAATAAAATAAAAATAACATACAACACACAAATTATCAAAAATAAAAACAAATGGAGTATATGATATATAAGATTGAGTTGTAATGTTTTAGAAATCTAGGTCCACTACCGGACTAGCTTGTAATATAGGTTTTTTATGTTGTATGATCTTCTATCATATATAATATCTATATTATCTAAATTTTGATAGATTAAATCGGATTAGATAATATAAATATTACATTTATATCCATTTTTTTAAACATTCCTTGAGGGGATAGCAAAGGGACAATTTCCTTTTCAGCTTGTAATTATTCACGGGTCCAGTTTTTCGAATAGAAAAGAAGAGAAGGGCTTTGTTGCCTCATCAAAACTAGGAATGTGAAACCGGCCTTTATTTTGGGAGGTTAGTACAGACGTTAGTTTTGAAACATAAAGAACAATTTAGGACTTTTGGCTTCTAATCATTTAATCAATTTACACAGAGCAGAATAATTCAGTAACTTTTTCATTAGGGCAGGACAGGTTTGGTGTAAACAGTTGTAAGTTTAAATGCCAAATCAGAAATTGCTTGCTTTATTCTACATGAAATTGAAATTCCACGCACTTTGCACTGTTTCTTGACCCACAAAGATCATAGATTTATGCAAAATGTCCATGCATGCTGGTTAAATCATTTGATTTGAAGTTCACCAGCAGCATTGGATTAACCCCATGATTATGCTTAACAATTTATAGGAAATGGCATTTCGAAAGTTTGAATTTGAAACAGTATGAGTTCTTGTTGAATTTGAAACAGTATGAAGAACAAAAACAGTGTGGCAGATTTACAGATTATGACACCAAATACAGACGAATGGATCAATCAAGTCTGGTGTTGTACAAACATATGCAAGTAATGTCAATAACATCCATGGCAGAAGCAGATACGGACATTGATGATATCATGGACAGTGAACACTTCCACAAGATCAGTTAGGTCACAGTTCCAGACAAAGCCTAAGTTAAAACACATTGATGATGGCATAATGCCCGTTTGTTTGTGCAGTGGTGCACCGTACCCCGCGTGAACAAACAAAGCACAAGTTAAAGAAGACCTTGCCTTATTTTCTGTGGAAACATGGCATTATTTTTGCAACAGTAACATTTACGAGATTCAGAGTAATAGAAGTTTATCCAAACTCAATGTTCAGTGATTACAAGAAACTCAAAACTCTTTAGAAGTTGTTCACGCTCTTCCTTTTTACCATTGTTTAATATTTTTTTTATTTTTTCATTTTAATTCTTAATTTTTTTTTGGGATGATTTCATCCATTTATGACCAAATTGAATGATAATTGCTTTAAATTTATTGAGGAATTGCAAGACTAAAAGAAAGATGATCAAAGTGAAAAAAAAAGAAAAAATAAATGATGATTTTAAAATTGAATCAAAAAGTGCACTCTAGTCTTCCTATATTTCAAATTATAAAGTTTTGTTTTTAATATTTCTCAAAAATTCAATTTTGATTATTTTTTTACTCCTACTTTGAGGGAAGAGAAAGAATGTCATAATATGTGACACCAATTTCCACCACTAAAAATGTTGATTTTTAGTGTTAATGAGTTTAATTAAATGAAAAATTTTTTATCCTAGGTTTCCTTTGCCCTTCACTTTGCTTGAAATGGTAGATTTGATCTCAAAAAAGTTTTTGATTTCTTGATTTTAGATTTTTAAGTGAATTTTTGAAATGTTTAAGTTCATATATGAGTTTATCAAGGATTTTATAGTATTTTATGGTATTTTGTTTAAAAATAGGTTTTTAAATAAAAAAATTAACCTCGATTACTCAACCACCACTATAGCCAAAATCTAAGGAAAAGCAATTAATAGGTCACCTGCCTTTATTTTTTTTCAAAAACTTTTGGGTTATAACATGCCATCCACCTCATTACTAAGAAAAAAATTAGAGTGCAAGCACGCGACCTTGGCCTGCCAAGCCCAATAACGTCTGACCTTTTTTTTTATAATTTTTTTAATTGATACTTTTTTTAATGTGTTTTTTTAAATAAATTTTTATTTTATATTTAATTTAATATCCATTCCCTTTGATTTTTTTTAGATTGTTTATTTAGTCTTTTTAAATAGCGTTGTTTTTTTAATTTTTTTTGTATTTAATTTTTGAAAAGATTATTTTAATTCATCTAAATTTTTTATTTTATATAAATAAAATTTATTTTAAAAAATAAAATATAGTTATCCTTGCATAATATTTTTTTCCCTTTGATTTTATTCAATCAATTTCCTGTATGTATTTATCTTTATCATCACTTTACTAAATAAAAAATCAATTTTAATAAACAAATTCATTAAACATAATTGAGTAAATGACTCATATTATAAGATTAAATATCTTCATTTACATATATCTCTTTATTTTTCCACTTTTATCTTTAGTTAATGACTTATTGACACTCAATTTATTTAATTAAATCCTTGCATAACCTTTTCGATTTATGTTTATGATTTTTTATGTCTGTTTATTTCTCGTGATTGAAATTAATGATTTTAAAAAATGGGTTTTTGAACAAAGTTATTAAACCTAATCGAATCCATGACTTGGGTTATAAGTTGGGTAGGTTAACCATGTTAACCTAAATCAACCCAAAACGACATCGTTTCAAGATTTTTTTAAAATGTTAAAACAATGCTTTTGAAAAAAAAAAAAATAATCAAACCATGTCGACTGAATTGTTGGTTGATTGGGTTAATTAACATATGGTTTAATTTAAAATCCAGGTCATATATCAAATTTAATAACACTGGTTTTGGATTGTCTGAGGGCGATTTTGGTTATACAAATATATTGCTGACCGAAGAGAATGATAAGATTTCAATTGTTCAATCAAAGCCCACACGGGGCAGAAGTAGCAGATGTGAAGGGCAAGGGGAGTCTAGAGATTTAAACGTACAGCTATAGCCAGAATAAAAGAAGGACAACAAATGCTGACTTCACATGGGACACCAATATCTAAGGACTCTATTTGTAACACAAGTGAAGCAGCAGTGGGAAGTAGGATCAAATACCACTTCTATATCAATAGACTATATACAAGTGAAAGAATACACGGGGCAGAAAATATTAAGCAACATGTAAAGGGACAAGGAGAGTCTAGAGTTTCAGGTCACAGCTTTGGCTAGTTAAAGAGTAAAGAATAAGAAATGTTGTTGAGCCATACTTCCTTGAATGAGGAATTGATGGCAAGGGTAAGTGGCAATGTGAAGTTCAAAAGGTCAGATGGCATTTTCTATATCAACAAGCTAGCTATAGCCAATTGAATAAATACAGTAGGAAAAATCAACCAGCGTATATGGAACAAAGAGCATGCTTGCTTGGTGGAGCAAAAGTAGAGGTACTCACAGTTTCAGTATAGGAGAATATGAAATGTTGCTTCTAACTTCTACCATCGACATCAAATCCTGCCACCGTCCAGCCAGGTTGGAAAAATCCTCTACCCTTGGGAACAGCCCCGATTCGCCTCCCCCTTCCTTGGAAATGGACTTTCTTCTTTCCCCTTCCTTCTACCTCGACATTAGGCTGTTGATTTTGCTCATTCATGACTTGGACATTTCCCCCATTTGCGTGATGATCAAGGAGCATTCTCAGCCACTCCGGCACCACTTTCTGTTGAAAATGGAATCGAGGCATCTTGAGCTGGGTTGTTCGGTGCAGGTCCCATTGGTTTTCCATCCCATGGATAACCACAAGTGCAAACTTTCAACAATTTCTCTACAAACATGCAATGTGTATATCAGTATATGCCTATACTAGCACTCAGTGGAGCAGCATGATTTAATGACAGTAAATGGAACATTCACAAACATTAGCTCCTTAAGGGCAGCCACTTTCAGAACACACCTGATGTTATGGTTTTAATGAGTTTGCTTATACGATCTCATGCACATCAGAACATTTTCAAAGCCTATATTATGTCTCAATTGAGTTACTAGGCATATATTCAAATACAATTTTTTTTTTTGTTACCTGAATCAGATGCCGTTTCTTAGCCCATTTGTTATCATCTTCTACACCAAGAAAATAACCATAGTCTTGCACTGCCCCAATTGCCAAAGTAAGTTACGCGCACGCATAGGCCAATACCTTCTTACACATGCGCAATGCAATCCCAAAGAAAGAGCAGTATTAACTAATAGTTAGCCCATTACAGTTAATAATCAATGTGAAAGTACATCATGAGAGTGCTGTCCAAGCAATTAACTACATGTATTGATAGATAATTAGATATGACCGATAGTTTTAGAAATAGAGTTTCCATGAGGAGGAGACATAGATGCTCTACTTGGGTTTAGGGCTTCCAGTCGTCTTTTTAATTTCTTAATTCTAGAAAACTGAGAGTTACTGCTTTCTTGAACTTGTTAGAGATAATAAAATAAATAGAGAAAACCTAACAAACAATAAGAAGTAGTGAAGTTCATAACTTCATTCAGAGATGATCTTACCAGATGATTTAAGTCTTCACACTTCTGCTTAATTTCTTCCGCGTCCTTCACAACTTTTGTTGCTGCTTCCAAGACGCCGAGACTCCAGTTGGGTCACATTGCAGCGTCTACTTAATCTCCCCCAGACCCGTGAGAATTTACTGTGACAGTATAGCTGCCAAGTAACCCAATTATCATGGTAGACCATGGAAGTATGGTTATACTTCCATTCCATCATTCTATTAGTGAAATTCATAGCTTACAAATTTTTTTCAAGCCAGTAAATGAAAAGGATTTTCAAGAATTATAAAAACCCTAAAAATAAACAAAAATAAACAGGAATTTCCATTACAATATCTAGGTTAGGAAAGTCTTTCTAAAACCAAATGATTATTGGATTTTACTAACTTAACTATCATTATCCGGGGATTCCTGGATCCGCTTTTAGATCACATTCTAATCTCCAATCAAATAGAATGAAAACAGAAGATTAATTAGATATAATAGCTGCAGACAAATCTCGTGACTGTGATCAAACAACATTAGCTACGTCTCATCTCTTGATGAGTTCTTATTTCAGAAAAAAATGTTATGATGATTCTCTTTGGTGCTGCTTACCAGTGGAGGTTGGATTATCTGAACTATGAATAAGAAGTCGAAGAAGTAAAGACTCCCTAGATCCGCCGCTTATTTAACTATCTTCTCAAACTAGCTAGTTTGTTTGGTATCTATAGATACCTCCTTTCCAGCTCATACATAAAGGTTATCCTTGAGTTAATTTGCTGCTAAATAAAGACGGGAATGGATGGCTGAGGGGACAAAAAAGATCAATTCGGTTCATCTGGGACGGCTGGTAAGGCTGACAGAGACCATATCATAGTCAGAAAATTTGGAACTATAATCACGAGGTTGAGAGAGTTCAAGGGATTCGGCTCTAGCTCCATAGTTTAGCGATCCATATAGGAAACAACATCTGAAGCTAGATAGATGTCCATTCCAAAAGAACTACGGAGTTCAGGGTTCGCTTACCCTAAACTAGCAGGTCTAGAAACTATGAAGTGGTATTTGTATAGGGATAAGGATAAAATGAATAGAGAATCAAGTGAAGAAACTAACTTTTTTCACTTACCCTTCATAGAATGACTATTTATATGGCTTACGCTAATAAAATGAAGCCCGCCAAAAAAAGAAATGGGAGAGTGAAGGAAAGGGAAACTTGGATTTCGAAAATGGAGCTGGTTGTTTTCCATGAGAAGACGTTGTGTTAAGGTTACCTATGGAAATGACAGGAAGGGGGGGAAAGGTGTTGTTGATGAGCTAGACTTGATCAGGCTTACTGAGGGACTCAGCCTCGTATCCACGTGATGTTCCTTGGATACCAAGGCTAAAGCCAAACGATTGGAGTGCTTTTTTGGGCTAAACCTATTTTAGAGAGTTCTTTGGGCTTGAAAATGATGTTAGCGTGATAATGGACAGAATGAGCTTTATTCTGCTTTGCTGAGACTAGGCTAGGCCAAGTGAAATTACCTCACTCATCAAATCATCTTAGAAAGCTCTCCCTCGTCAATAAGCTCCACATTTAAAATATCTAAAACCAGTTGGTTGAATTAGATTGGTTCTTTTATAATATTTCATATAAAAGAGAATTACTCAAATCATATATAATGATATAATTGAAATTAAGGTTATGAATTCCTGATATGTTTATGTCTTATCAATAGGTCCAAAAATTCCTAGATCTCTCTTTTTTATAAGAGTAGGAATTGAATGGAGTTCTTTCTTTCCATTTCTTTTCCTAGCTTGGTTTAAAACCCTTTCTGTCAATACTTTTTTAGTATCAATTGACAAGAGTTATAGAGATAAAAATAAGTAATCTAACCCTTTAGATCATTTCACATAATTTGATATACAATGCATTAATCAATTATTTTGTCAAGGTAGTTCCTTTAATAAAATCATGAAAAAAAATATAAATCTATACAAATAGCCCATAAAATAATAGTTATTAAAAGTTATAAGTTCATATTCTAGCCTCAGTTTGTCTAATGGTCTCTACCCAAGTAGATATGACCCATAATCTAATGAACGTGCAACCAGTTAGTCATTTTTTCTTTATTTTCTAATCAAACATCATGTTTTTTTTTTTATCTTCCAATCAATGCTTTTAATTTTCCTTTTGCAACAGTATATAATCTTGATCCCTTATCTTGATGCCTACAACTCAATTTCTTTTATAGTGATGATAATAATCCATGAAATATTGTTTTTTTTCTTTTTCTTGGGTTGTTTCTGAATGGCACCATAGCTATATGACCGTTTTCTTCCCCTAAAAAATGCTAGTTCCCTCATCAGGACCCAGCAAGCAGCATAATTCTATCCAAGACTATCGAGATAAAATGCCACTCATGTCAAAACAACACTCCCGCTAGGTAAAGGAATTGACTTCCTAATAGCCTTCTTGCTCCTTGGTAGGATGCTAATTATGCTGTTTACTGAGCCCTCATGATGGAACTGATATTTTTTAAAGGAAGAAAGCGGCCCCCTTTTGCGATAGAGTGGGTAGCATCAATTTACCTCGTGTAGTTATGATGTCATTCCGAAACAACATAAGAAGAAGAAGAAAACAGTATTGCATGGATTATTGTTATCACTAGAAACAAATTAAGTTGTAAGCATTAAGGTAAATGACCAAGATTATATATTGTTGCAGAAACGAAATCAAAGCGATTGGTTGGAAGATAAAAAAATAAAGAAGAAGAATAAGAAGCATGATGTTTGGTTAGAAAATAAAAAAGAATGATTAACTGGTTATAGATCCATTGGATCATGGGCCAAAGCTCTTAGGTAGAGACCGTTAAACATCATTTTAATTGACCAAGACTAGAATATGGATATAGACCTTTTGATAAATATCATTTTATAGGTTATTTATATAGATTCATATCATTTTCATGATTTCATATGAGAAATCATCTTGACCAAAATCATTGATTAAGTCTTATAGATCGAAGTATGTGAACGAATCTAAGGGGTTATATTCATTTTTTTCCCTACAACTCTTGTCAATAAATAACAAGAAAGTATTGATAGGGAGGGTTTAGCACCAAGCATGAAAATAAATAGAAAGAAAGAGCTCCAATAAATTCTTCAACTCTTTTAAAGAGTAGAGATCCAAGAGTTTTTGGACTTCTTGATAAGAAACAAACATATATAGAAAATAAGTTCATATTCTTTATTCAATTATATCATTATATATGATTTGAGCTTTTCTTCTTTATATAGGATTTTGAGTGAACTACTTCAGTCTAATCCTAATCAGTTCTAGATATTTTGGAGGTGGAGCATGTTAAGAAAAGAGCTTCCCAAGATAATGTGATGGGTGAGGCCAATTAAACAAGGCCCACTCTGTCCAATATCAAACAAATATCATGTCTAATATCAAGATTTGTTGGCAACTACTATAGCTAATCAATCTCTAGCTTTCATTTTGTTTGATTAAAAATTGAAATGCGATCTAAAAACAGATATAGGAATCTTTTGGTAGTGGTAGTTTGGTTAGTGAAATCCAATAATTGATTGGTTTTAGAAAAGTCTTCCCAATCTAGATATTATAACCGAAAGTCTTGCATACCTATAAGCTTTTTCCGGTCCTCGAAAACCTTCTTCTTTTATTGGCTTAGGAAAGACATGTAGGCTATGGATCCCACTAATGGAATGGCTTCCATGGTCTATCAATCTTCTGCTTTCATTCTGTTTGATTGAAGACTATAATATAATCTGATAACGGATCTAAAAATTCTATAGTAGTGGTAGCTGGGTTGGTGAAATCCAATAATTAATTAGTTTTAGAAAAGTTTTTCTAATCTAAACATTGTAACTGAAAATCCTACCTACTTGTAGAGTTTTTGTAGTCCTTGAAAACCTTTTTTTACTATCTTGGGAAAGAACCATATGCTATGAATCTCACTTATGGAATGGGACTATAAACATAGTACTCTCATTATCTAATATGATAATTAGAGTTCTTGGTATAATTCAAGGCAACCATACTGTTACCATAAATTTTCGCAGGTCTGGGGCATGAGTTGATAAGAATAAATTTTTTTAATGGAGTAAACTACATACAAACTATCAATGGGCTTTCTAATTTATGGTCTTCTTTGTCTTTTTTTAGTGCGGATCTACTATGATAGACACCTATTGTATGTAGATGGTTTTTATTGTGTGTTTACATGTATCACTAGTAGTCAATAATATGCACATCATATCAACATATCAAATGAAGAAGGAAATACAATTTGCCAACAACATTAGTGTATTAACAACCACACATCTCACAAACTTCAACTGTGTGCAGCAAGAAAATCATGAGACAAATACTACATTTCCACATCAAGGAATTGATTACATCCAATGATTCCAAAATCAACAGATACTTGTTCTTGAAAAGCATTTCCCCATATAGCAAAATAGAGGTTGCCTTTACTTGTGAAATCTTTTTTTTAGTTTTTCAGAAAAAATTTATAAGAAACATCAAACTAAAGAAAATGTGTTTACTAACTGAGAATGAATTTTTTTTTCTGAAATTTGAAAAACACCAAAATGATTATTTCCCAAAGTCTCCAATATAAAACTAAGGGCCTTATTTATATATAATAACATGTTTCTTTGATTTTTAATGGAAAAATCTCTTTAGAATAAATGTGAAAACTAGAGATGGAGATTAAAAAAAAACATTTTTCTGAAAGTAATTACAACCAGAAATGACTTTGATTTTTCCTATTCCTTTATTTGGCCTTCTTTTAAAGAGCTCAGCCGATGTTTGAAGGGATTGAAGACATAAAGGTGTTTTCATTTTCTTTTGCCTTTTGCTTATAGGAAGGCACCTCATCAATTAACATTCATTTTTCATCTAAGAAAAACAAAGAGAGAAATAAAAAAGAAAAAGATTCAGTGAAAGCATGGCCTTTTTAAGGAGCTCGGCCCTAACATTGTTCGACATCGAGTTCTTAGCTCAAATCTGTATCCCCATTGCATCAGTCGTGTTCAAGATGATACAGACATGCGAGATCATTTCTAATGAAACAAAAGAAGAAAAATATGCAGAACACAAGCGACTGACGAAGGAACTGGTTTCACTACTGCATCACATCACATTCTTCCAAATACCTCAAAAATCAATTTCCACCATCCCAAAATCATGCTACCCATATTACTCTAAATCATTCAAATACTACTTTCATTACTAACAGTAAGAACCAAGTTTTGACAATGAAAAGGGACAAACCTTCTGAGCTTCTCCCTCCTTCAACCTCGCAACACGAATTCTCTCCGTCGACATCTGTATCTTCTTCCTCATATGTTCAAGCGCTTAAGCCTATCCACACCCCCATCATTCACAAAAACCACCAGCAATGTCAGTAAAACACCAAATCCAAGACTGAAAAACTACAACATTGCCGCATACCAACCTGCTTTAACGTAAGATTCGCTAGCTTTATCTCTACATCACGAATCTTCGAATAATTTTCTTCAATATATCTAACATCAACAAAAAAAATTCATAAAACAAAATTATATATATTGTTCATTTTTTTAATTCTTAAAATTGAAATTTACTGATTCTCTCTACATCACAAATCTATGAATAAATGTCTTCGACATATCTAACACGAATTAAATAAAAAAAAAAATCATCAATAAGATTTCAGAACTTCTTTTATTATTTTCTTTTAGTTAAAGACTGAAATTCACTAATTCTCTCTGCATCACGAATCTTCATATAATTTTCTTCAATATATCTTACATTAAAAAATAAAAATAAAAATATCAAACAAATTCATAAATAAGTTATTGAAGACTGAGATTCACTGATTCCAGGAATTATTCTTGTGTTTTTTTCCTTTCTCGGAAACAGATTAAATCACTAGATAAACTGATTATCGAAACTACATTTTCTGATTATCAACACATAATTACAGATCCAAATAAACGAGAAGCGTAAAACTTACTTCCTTAATTGAAGTTGCTCTTCTTCGATTATCTAAAAAATAACAATGATTCACATTACAATAAATAAATTCAGTAATAATTACAATAATAATCGATAGAGAGAGAGAGAGAGAGAGAGAGAGAGAGAAGAGTGAGACCTTCTCGGTGTAGGCAATGACAGGAGCTTCTCGAGGAAGACTGTCAGGTCCGACCTCCGGTTTAAGCATCGTCGACGGATTTGGAGATGATGACGACGACGACGACGGCATTTCTGTTTCTGTTTTGAAACAAATGTGAGATTTTCAGCGGAAAATCCGAATGATTATCTTTTTTATTAATAAAAAAATTGAATAATTATCAATAAAACAAACTCTGAATTACAATCTACGGATTAGCTTATGTCTTAGCTCTCGACGATTTTAGGATCATATTTTCATATCGATTTAATGCATTTTTTTCATATTTACTTTTAATTATGTGAGTGAAATGTCAACAACGTGGTAGTTAGCATGGTAGTTGTGACATGACTATTACGTGATGATGATAATAATTATAACAATATTAAATTGACAATAATTATTATTTTATTAAAAATAATGATAATTAAAATAAATAATCATATAAGATGTTATATAAATTTTAAATATGCACATAAAAGTTATACAGCTAAGAGTGATGATGATTGTGGCACCAAAATTAACAATGAATGTGATAATATTAAAATGGAAGGGTAGTTCATGCCTTCTTAATGGTAGAAGACTTGTAGTATCAATTTTTTTTTATTTTTTTAAATATCAATAAAAAAACACTATTTTAATTATTGTTTTAAAATTTAGATTGGTTCAATCTAAGATTTAGGCTCATCCAAGTTTAAAAAAAAAAAAATCAGCTAACCTAATTAAAAATTGAAATTAATTCAGAAATCTAGTTAACTTAAGTTTGACCTAGCCAAAACTCAATCATCAATTCGTTAATTTTTTTTTTATTTTTTAAAAAGAAATTAGATCGACACTTCTGCCACTTGACTCGGATAATATACTACATCCAACTCCAAGATCAAGTTTTCAAATTTTAATAAAAAATAATTGACCTAATTATCCAGATTTTTTTTCAGGTCAATACTAAGCTAGATCCAAAGCTATGATTTTTTGGTATATTCTAGGTTTTTTATTAAAAAAAGTGCATATTCTACTTCTTGATCCTTCTATTATAATTTCCTGATCATGCGCTAACAATGCATATTCCTTCATCCTATCTTTGTATAAACACAATCGATGTTAGGGGCAACACACTTGAAACCTTTCAGAATGTATGTTCGAGATAAAACAGTGATAGCAAGCATGGCAAGAAAAGAAAGTTGTCGCCCTTGTGACCTTGAGGCTATATAGCTGTGTGCAAAACAACTCGAGCACGGCTAGCAAGTCAAGAAACGTCAAAACACTTGAGTTTTGATAGTGGAAGTCAATCTGATCATGTTGAAACTAGATTTGAGATCATTGATTTTATTAAATAATCAAATCTACAATGCTTGTAGGGATTGATTATTACAACCTTTGATGTTCATGAGCATGAAAGAAAAGAACAACAAGCGAAAACCAAAGGTGTTATGCAAAGATTTCAAACTACAACAACTTGGCACAAGAAAGAACACGAGGGTTGATTTATGTCTGTGCTTTCCATCCTGGGGCGGCTTTCCCTAAAAGTTTCAGGACGGCTTCTTTGGTAGGTAGTGCAGGGATTGCACCTCTCTCTGTTACTGTGACAGCACCGCAGGCATTTGCAAACAAAAGAGCTTCCCTTAATAGCTTCTCATCCTGCAGGGAAGGAGGGAGGGGGAAAGGTTCGGTTAGGAGTTACTATAATGACAAATGGAGTCCACACAAATGGTGTCTGGAGTCTCGGAGAAATACAGTGAAATTTCATTCTGTTTTGTAGCTAAGGAGCATTTTGATGGAGTCCACACAAATGGAGTTATTATAATGACAAATGGAGTCTACACATATGGTGTCTGGAATCTCAGAGAAATACAGTGAAATTCTATTCTGTTTTGTAGCAAAGGAACATTTTGACTACAACGTTGTATGGAATCTATAGGAAGCTGTATTGATTCAGAGATTTAAAATTATCAATGGGATAAAAAGATTGAGCCATTCTGATTCTGTATGCAACTATATTTACCTCGAATAGATTTAGGTTAAAAGCTAGGTTGCTCAACATCCCACCAACAAACGCATCGCCTGCACCAGTGGTGTCAACAGGCTTCACCTTAACACCAGGAACACGGCCTTTGAATTCCTGAATTGGTTTACAGTTTATGTCAATTTGCTGTGCCACATTGAAATATCAGATCACATCGCATATGAAAATAACCATCTACAAGCAGCACTGCAGTGATACTTCCATTTAATACAGCAGATTTTCAAACTTTTTTACGACCGCACATAAATCACCTAGACCTTAAGTAACTTTGCATTAGATACATCTACACATTCAGAAGGATCCGCACATTCATTCAGATCATTTGCTGTGTAAGAGATTCTGACTTGAGTAATTGCATATTGTCATAATTGAAGAAATTCAGCAAAACATTTCTCTATAATATCATCTGGTAAGACATTGATGACTGATGTTTCTCTAGAGAATATAAGAAAGGTTGGAATAGAATATCAGTTATTCATATGATTCCATAATTCAAATTCTGCTAAATTATCCAAGCACGATAACCAAGACAACTAATAGTTTGCTTTTTTCTAGCAAAGGCTTCGTTAGCCAAGGTCCTTAGCTAACATGAACTAACATTCCAACAACAGGAAAAAAATAGAGAGAGAGAAAGAGAGGGAAAGAGAGGAGCAGTTTAGCAGGAACCTCTTCTACAAACACTAAAGGGACATTTTTGGAGTTTGTCTGGGATATAATTGTGGATAGATTAGAATCTAGATCCTGTCTTTAGTTTGATAATTGATGGTCAACATGAAGGTTTATATTTATATATACGTGACAATAATCAGTAGGTTACCTTGGTGTAATACCGGCAACCCTCTGACCCTTCAGTTACAATCAGAAGCTTCAGATTGGGATGAAAAAGCTTGTCTAAGACCACTTTATCATCAGTATGATCATCACATCCAGTTAAGAATGTAATTTCTTCCTCACTTATCTGCAATTTCATATAATCAACCCAATGAGTTCCAAATATATTACTATGAAAGATCCGCAATTGTTTTACTTCAGAACAATAAAATTGAGCTGGTGTATATGCGCTTGTGCAACAGCAGGTTTCAACTACACCTTAATAACATCAGCTTGTTCCCATATGCTCATTATGCCTTCCCTAGCAGCCTCTGCTGATGGCCATAATGCCAATCTCAAATTTGGATCATATGAAAGGATGCTGCCAGACTTTTTGGCAATTCTCATCGCTGCAATATGGCTTGACCTGCAAGGTTCTGAAATCAAACTAATTGATCCATAATGAAAGATCCTGGCCTGCAATCAATGCAATTTTGGAAGTGAAAATTTTTCAAATGGATATCTGCCAGAATTTGAAAATCTTGTGGAATGCGTCCTAACATGCTACATCTTTCTTACTAAAACCAAAAGGAGAAAACAGACCTGCTCAAGGAGGTTTATATCTAATTCTGATTCTTGAAGAAGCATGTCTGCACTTGGATGACGGAAAAATAAGAATTCACGCTCACCATCAGCTCTGAGCGTAATAAATGCCAGAGCAGTCCTCGCAGTGGAATCAAATCGCACACCAGAATTATCCACATTGTTTTGTTTCAAAATGTCAGACAGCATGTACCCAAAATCATCATCACCAAGCTGAGAAAATATGCCACGAAGTTGAAATTAGAACTGTGGCTAGATAAAAAGCATGGATTCATGGACACCAAAACCGTTCACAACATTAAAAAAAAAACAGGGGACTGAGATCCTGCAACGCACAGTTTACTGTGAAATTACAAAATTCCATTTGGCCAAATGTTTAACCAAATTCCAATTGAAATGAAATCTTTATGATAAATCAATGCAATTTCAATGTAAGTTCCATTTACTCAATGCATCAAAAACACCAAATGAAATGAATTAACCAAGTGTTTGGCATGTGCAACGCAACAAGTCATTGCATAAATAAGTACCCCAGAACCATATCCAAATGCACCTTGCCTATAAAAGCTGATGAACCACCTAGTTTTGATATACCAACGGCCACATTAGCAGGAGCACCACCAGGAGCCTTCTTGAAAGTAGGTGCTTCAGCCAGTGAAACCCCACCAACTGTTGGTACAAAGTCAATCAACATTTCCCCGAAACAAACAACTAGCGAGTCATTAGCTCCTTCTTTCATATTCAATGCATGATTACTAGAATCACCTACAGATTTTCAATTGCTTGATATCAGTACAATCTGCACATCAATAACTACAAAATCACTCAGCAAATTGGAGTCAATAAAAAAACTATGCCTCCCTTTGTCATTCCCAAGACCAAAAAAATCTCTTTAAATCAGATTCAGGTTGAAAAACAATTCAACTAACTGTTAATTAACACAAATTTTCAATCTTGATTAGATCACAAATCAATAGTCATTGATAAATTCACAAAATCAATCCCATCTTTTTCAGGGTTGGTCCACCTAAAGCACTATAAGCTGGTATACAGTAACTTCATTGTACAAGATAAGAAAAACTTTCTACAGGACTCAAACAGAGACAACAAACCAAAGAGGAATAAAGAAAGATCTATGAAAGAAAAAACAAGAAACCCGAGATCAAGAATCACACGCACAAAATAAAAAGAGAAGAACACAAAACCAGCTCAAACCCAATAAGAAATCATTGAAAAGAACATCAAAACAAAGAAACAACAAGCATAGCATTGATCAATCAAGAAAGCAACAACTTTAAAAGAAATGAAACAAAAGAGAATTACATGGGACATAATCCTCAGCCATTTTACAAGCGTTAAAAGCAAGAATCAAGAGAGAGGAGGAGGAGGAGGAGGAAGAGGAGGAAGTGTGGTGCAGTGTAGGTGTCTTATAAAGAAGAGGAGAAGAGGAGTTATGGAAGGAGGAGATGACGGTGCTTGCTTTGTTGGAGACCTTAAACTATCCTGAAGGATCGTTCTAAGTGACAAGTTGACAAACAGAGCTGCAAACTAATTATCTATTCCTTTCTCTCTTTTTTGGCCTTTTAATTATCACTTTCCTTGTATTTTATCTTATCTTCCTTTCTTTTTGTCTTATTCTTAGATGTTAACATTATTGTTTAATTTTTGTTTTAATAAATAATAAATCAGTCCCTCTGGTTTAAAATAAATAAATTAAATAGTCCTTCTAGCTTTAATAATAATTAATCATAACATTTTACTGTTAATTATAATTGGAAAGTGATAGATTTTTTTATTTATTTATTTGGATCTTTGCATATTTAAATATCATCATTTTGAATTTAATAATTTGAATTTGAATTAATTATTGGTATTTTATGATACAATTTAATGTTCTCATGTTATTTTTTTAAAATCATTAAATTCAAATTGACATAATTTATTGTATCATAAAATACAGTAAATTATGTCAATTTGAATTCAATGATTTTAAAAATATAACATGACATGGCATCTATATAACTATGAGAGCATGATGTTTACATGTTTTATTTATTTATTTAAGGAAGTATTTAAGAGTGTGTTAATAATTGTTTTTTAAAGTATTTTTACTCGAAAATATATTAAAATAATAATTTTTATTATTTTTTAAAAAATATTTTTGACATCAAAACATCAAAACGATCCAAAAACATAAAAAAATCTTAAAAAAAATTAATTTTTTAAAAAACATTGTTAGTAATGCAATTGTAAACTACCCAGTACTTAAATATCTAGTGGAATATGTCCTTGTTACCCCAATTGAATTTTAAATAAACTCTACTTAGCTTTGATTGGTCAAACTAAGATATTAATTACGAGTCATTGGATCATTAGGTTATTGTATTGAATTGTTGATTAAAAATATTAATTATAAGAAATTAAAATTAATTCAAACTTTTTTATTATATTCAATCAGGTTTTAAATTAATTATAATCGGTTAATATTTTAAATAATTATTAAAAAGAAACCTAATCCAAATCTACATTCCAGGTAATCGGTTTCCTGAGGGTTTAGGGTTGGTAAAGAATATTATATATTGAATGTGCATGCATGTTTTGATGACGTGGCAACCTTGATGACCAAGGCCGTGAAGAAACAAGGTGAATCTCAGCAGCATAATTAGCTGGAAAGTATCCGAAGATGCATTTTGCAAATTAATTCATAAATTAAAGAAAAGCAACATTTTTGTCTTTTGACCTCCGCCAATGGTTCCCAAAAAAAATCTGGCCGGCCACAAGCAGTTTTTTAAAGAGGGATTTTACAGTATTCAGAAAAAATAATTATTTATATATACTATTTTAATAAATAAATAAATAAATATAAAAATAACTGAGAAATAACTACTCATAATTATTCTCCTAGCACCATTTTCTTTTCTTTTTTGTATTTCTAACCAGAATTTGCTTTCAAGAAATTGAGATTAAGATTAATGTTAATCACCAGTAATGATTATTCTTGGCATTTTATTCCAATTTACATATATTATAGGCTTAATTGATTTTCCTACTATGAATTAAATTAGGGATCAAAATTGATTTACACCATCAAAATTAAATTAGGGATCAAAATTGATTTACACCATCAAAACATGGAGATTATAGGAAGTTTTATTCGATTCGAGTAAGATGAAATTATTTTCCCTTGATATAATTAAGTAGGGGTAAGCAAAAAACTGAAAAATCAAGAAAATAAAAAAAATAACCGAAAAAACTGAATCGTAAAAAAAAATCGATTAAACCGATTAAAATTTTAAAAAAACCGAACATGAATATATATATATATATATATATATATATATATATATATATAGACACACACACATCAATGTTTGTAGTATTGGAAGGTCCGAGGAGGGTGACTGTTTTTGCAAGAAGGACATGGATGCATGAAAATTGTTTGTATACATGCTGTATAGAAGACATGAAATAGTTGTTATCGTCATCATCGTTAAGAAAAACTTTATCTTAATTACAATTAGCCCTAGCTAGCTAGACGACATGGGGAAGTCTGTAAATTTGAAGTTAATTTCTTTTACTTTCACAGCCATGTTACACACATGATGATGTCGTTTTTTCTTGGATTTTTGATCGAAAAGTCAATTAATTGTGTCTGATGAAACAAGAGCTAGCAGTAGAGTTCGAACAAGACTCATCGTTAAGAATTGAAAAGCAGATTTATTATTAAAAGCTTCATTTCAAAGCTTTTCTAGCTTTTGATTCATATTATTTAGAATTTTAATTTTTAAGTACGAGCAGTTGTTGGGCCCCTCCAAGATTTTCAAAAGATCACTTTAGTCCTTGAAGTTTAAGCATATTTGCACATTAAGCCCTTGAAAATTACCGTAGTCCTTCCACAATCTTAACTCCAATAATTCAATTCACCCTCCAATATCACTGAAAAAACAAATTTGGACCAAAAACTTTTTATTTCAAATTACCATTAATTATAGCAACATCCACAACTACAACCACGACCATTCTCCTCCATGTTAAAACAATAGGGGTGCATTGCTGAGTTGCTTTTTTTCTCATTTCTTTTTTTGTTTTTTCATTCAATTTTATTTTTTCTTTTATTCTCAGAATTTTTTTAATAATCGTCTAAGTTGTTTTTTAATCAATTAAATTACTTGCATCACATTGCATCAACTTCTACACAATTTAATTTTAAACTTAAATCAAGTAAGGAATCGGGTTGTAAGGTTTTTGTTTTGTTAATTTTATCTTCTTTTTTTTCAATTTTATTCTTAAATTTTTTTATTGATTGGTCGGGTTACTTTTACACTAGCCAAGCCGACTGGATCACCTCAAAGAGACTTCACAATGTTTAATTTTAAATTCGAGTTGGGTAAGAAATTAGATCGAGAAGTTTTTTTCGGTAAATATCAAATAGTTCTCTACAATTTAGATATTTTTTTCAAAAAAAATCGATCCAACCCACAACGTAACATAGGTATGTAAACTAATAAGAACTATACCTATAGTCAAAATTCAATTATTGTTATTAAAACCGGGCCAAATTGGTCGGTTCAATTAGTGAATTGATAAATTGGGGACTCAACTGATTCGGTTCTGATAAAATACAATCTATGTAATTGAACCCATTAAACTGGGTGGGTACCCGTTGGTTTTTTCATAGAATCGGTGGCCTGAATCGGAGTGAACAGTCGAGTTCAAAACTGAAAGGTTAAAGGAAGAAGTAAGTGGAACATTCAAAACGTTGTTGAGCTTCCTAAAAACTCAATCTCAATCAATTCGCTACTGTAATGAATGGCAGCCTGAACGCCAGCAGTTGCAGCCTTGCTTTCTTCGTCCTTCGTCCTTCAATTTTTGCCGCAGCTGGGATCAAAGGATTGCTTGAACCTTGAAGAAATTCTTTTCTCCAGTTGGACCAGTCCTACCTAGTCCTTTCTTTTGTTTTTCCCCCTTCAGCCTACATTATATTTATTAGAAACTAATATATTAATACCTCATCTAATTTAACTTAATTAAACTCTTAAACATAAATAGTTTTTTTGATATGATATTGGAAATTTTTAAATCGATGAAGATATAATTTTCTACAGGGACTTGGTCCCAAGTTTGGCTAGATACTTTTCCAGAGGACATGCTTTTACAGAGCTTTGTTAATAACATTTAAATCAAGCAGTACAGATAGCCAAATCTCAAACAGTTCCAAATCATGCTTTAATTAGAATAAATACTACAATGTCATTAATTACTTGAGCTAATTAAACACGTTCATGTTCATCAAACATCAACAATTCTGGAACACATCTTGGAACCCATTAATATCTCATATATCATACACACACTTGAAGGACTTATAATACTTCACGAGAGCCATCTTGGAGTAGGGTTGCTTTTTCCTGGAATGTCAGTCCTGGCATCAAAGGCTTGTTCTTGGTAAACAAATTGATGGTGCCTGTTTGACAAGAAACATTTTTTGTGCAAAAAAAAATTGTTTTAGGTTAAGTGAACAAAAAGGTACTTCTGTATATCATGCTCAAGTCAATTTTTTTGTACACTAAAGCTTCATTGAAAATTAAAATTTACTTATTAAACCATGTGATAAAATTAATTATAAGTCAGGATTAATTTAATGCTGTGATCTTAAGAGTTAACCAGTACTGTAATTAATAAGGTTGGGTTAAATTAAAGTCCTAAATGTACATATATAAGCTTCCACACACTACAAGTACTTGTAATAAATTTGAGACTAAAGCTTTTATGGCTTAGGAATTTTATTTAATTAATTTTGAGAAATTAAAAATTTTATTCTCTAAATATTAATTAATGAACACTTAATAACCATGAATATATTTAAAAATGTTGATGTAAATACGGTTTTCTGTGTTATTAAAAGGATCTTAAAGGAGTGTTTGAGAGTATAATAGCAATTGTGATTTAAAGTGTTTTTTATTTGAGAATATATTAAAATAATATTTTTTATTTTTTAAAAAATATTTTTGACATTAACATATTAAAATAATCTAAAAATTAAAATAAAAATTAAAATAAAAAAAATTAATATTTTTTAAAAAACACGACTTGAACTATTCCAAACACACCGGATAAGTAATTCATATGTAAACATCCAACATAGTTCACTAAATTAAAGAGGAAGAAGAAAGAGGCATACCCCATCTGTAAAGTGGGTAGAGGTTCAGAATGCTTATATCCATCTGCCTTGCTAGGATCTCCTACACCTTGAATAGCTGGGAGACGCAGAACAACTTCCTCTAGCTGAAATTTCAAAAACCATCAGCAAACTTAACCAGCTTAATCCCCTCCTTGTATGAAGACAATAAACAACTTCCATGCATTACCATCATACACAATTTGGATTACATTTCATGTGACTTGTATATATGTGCAAGGTCGAGAAAGAAGAATACCTTGGTCTTGAGCTGTTTGTTTTCCTCTTCAAGCTCTTGTTCCTGCATGATAAGAAAGATGATCAAATTTTGTAACAGTGATTCTGTTTTCAGTCCACTACAGCTTGAGCAAGTCTTTAACCACCATGTCAATTGCATTAAACATTCTCTTCGATTTGATCGTGACACTTCCCCAGAGAGTCAAAGGGAGGGTGAGAAGTTTGCAAAGGCTATTACGGCTGCCATAGATGTAGCAGTTGATGGAAGCAAAGTTGGGGGGGTGGGAGCAATGCAATCTTACCTTTTGGCGTAACTCTTCCATTCTATCAAACATCAGTTGTGTCTGCATCGATGAGGAGAAATTAAGCATTATTATGGTCATCATTATCAATTTTACCATTTGAAAGATGATCTTTATATATTAAATATTATATAGAATAGCTAGCTCGAAAAGGCCAGCAAGGAGATTGAAAGGGAACAATATGGGCCACTCTGCAGCAGAAGACTTCAAAACCATCGTTAGACAGGAACAACAAACGTAGAAAACAATGCTGACTACTTTCAAAACCTAAAAAGAAAGAATATGTAACCCTAATTGCCAAAAAGTCACCTACAAATTAAGATAAGAAAATCTATTAAAGGTAAATAGATAAAAATATAAAATAAATATATGTTTAAGACAGTTCTAAAATGAATTTTTATCCTTTCAAATTAAGATATATAAGAGGATTCATTTCTATTTCAAGATAATAATCAAATGACAGTATAATAATTCTAATATTTCAATGTATAGCAACTATATCATCAATCTGATGAGTATTTTGGTACAAAATACTAGCAAGTAGATAACATGGAAGAACTTTGCAATGGTCCATAGAAAGTGAGTCCAGCCCCTGAGACTTTAGATAAAAACTGGAGAGATTTTAAACAGGGGCGAACAATTCACATAAAAATTGTATCATTTTTTAGCCAATAATTAAATTAACACATTTCACACTAGTTTTTATAATTGGTAAGAAATTATATAAATCTTTGAGTTTAACCATAATGCATGTGTAAATGTATGTACCTTCCTTTGCCTAGCTTGTGAAAGAGTTTTGTCAAGCTGTTTCTCAATCTTCTCCAACTCTTTAAATGAAAGTGGTTCAAGATCTTCTCCAAGAAAATTCCTGAAGAAGAAACATATATAATTCTCTAATTTATTAGCATGTTTTAAAAGTAGAATAGTACAAGCTATTTAACATGTGTTTCTTCGTAGGTAGAGTATTATTTTAAAAAAAAAAAAATATATTTATGCATACTTTCACAACGTGTTTTTGTACATAGAGAAATTTTAAACGGAATTTGAAAAATTCATGCATATATCTAATTAAATAAATTAAAAATTATTTATGTAATAAAAAAAATTATCAAGCCCAATAACTACCCAGCCGAAGTTAATCAGCCACACCTATTACCCGAAGTTAAGAACCAACAAAATATTAAAGTGACTGGAAAATAAAATCAAACCATAACAAATTACATTATCCAACTAATAATCAACCAAATATTTAGTGATAAAATTAGAAAAAAAAAATTAAAGCTTAGGCACGCGGGCCTAAAGTAGCCCACGCACATGTGCCTTATTGTTAAAAAAACATTTCTTGAAGAGTCGTCCGCCCCTTGATGCTTTGAAAAAATTGTCTGCATTGCCTAGATTTTGGCAACCTTCGGTAACTGGAAATCAAACGGTCTGTTTCAGACCAAAAAAAACTCATTTTCAACCATATTTCAACCCGAAAATAACACAAAAAAAACTCTAAACACCTTGTAAAACATATATATATATATATATATATATATATATATATATATATATATATAACCTCTAACAACCCAAAAATTAGCTTTAAAACCCACAATCAACCTGTAATTAAAAACATTTTTGGGTTTAAATCTATCATTTCATGCAAGTTTAAGGGGAAAAAACATCTTTTATAAACTTTCTCCATCAAAAGAAACCCATTTACACTAAAATCATCTATTTTTTTTACTGGAATCTGACCATTTTCTCTCTTTTCTCTCAAACTAAGGACCAAAAATAAGAAAAATAATACTTGGGATCAAAATTGAATTTCAAAAATTATGAGGGATTGGAAGTTTATAATTTGAGAAGTTGAAGGACCATGTATGTTTAGCCCCAAGTTTAGAAAAATCATCTATTTTGCCATGTTTTTCATTTTAGTCCCCTATCTTTGAATGTTTCATTTCCTTAGTAAATATGCCTAATTGGCCATCAATTTGGGTCTATAAAGGTGTAATCAAAGAAAAAAAAATAAAGGGACTAAAAAAATTATTGTGACAATTCACAGTGATTTGTTTCTTAGTGAACAGTAGCATGAGAAACAATATTTTTTTCACATCTTTTAGAGTATTTCTTAGTTTATTATTTATACAAAATGGATGTAATTTGAACTCGTGACCTTACTCCCTCTATTCCTTCTAGATCCAGTACAGAGCTTGAGGGATATAAAAGGGCCTCAAATTCAATCAAACCCCACTTAGAAAAAGAAATATTTTCTTCCCTCCTCCCTCTAGAAATGATATAGTATTTACCATTAAGTATTTTTAGTCGCATTTTAAAATATTTATTTTTATTTTATTTAGAAAAAAATGAATGGATTAAAAAATGAGATCACCTTTGAGAGCGTTGAAGAGTCTCACATTTTGCCCTTAACCTGGAGACCTCTTGGTATAAGTTCTGGAATTGATCAACAAAAGGAGAACAATTAATGCATTTAAAAAGATATTGTAATACAAAAAAGGAATTAAGTTCATGAATAGGAAATAGAAATTGTCAAATTAGTTTAAGGATTAAAATAAGATAAATAAAACAAACATGTGACCCTTCCTCAGGGATGTTGGTGTCTTGTGTGCTGTAGCAACATTGTCGATACCGCTGAAGGATATTGTTCATACTGATTAAGAAGAAACAAATAATAAATCAATATTAAATTAATTTATAAAAATAAATGGAAGCAACAAAATTAAGAAAAGTATAAAGAGAAAAATCATTCAAATCCTCTTTCCTTTATTTTTCTTCTCTAAGGTTACACCACCTCCTTTATGCTAATTAAATTGATACACTAAACGGTTTTGTTTCATGTTTAATTAAATAAAGAGGCTTTAATTTCTTTTTCCTTAGCATGTAGGGATTTTAATTAATTTTTTTGACAGAAAAAACAATAATTACATCCAACTATTTAACAAACACAAGCATCACTCTTAAACGTTAGGGTATGTATAAGATTTTTTTTTCCTATTTTGAATAATAACTAAAAAAGATTTTGTTGTTTTTTAGTGTCTACATATAATTATAATAAGAGTCGGTTTATCAAAATAAAGAATTTAGAAAGTATTCTGCGGAATAACTTTGCTATCATTTGTCTTTTTTTACTTTTGAAATATGAGCACAAAATCATTAAAATATCTATTTTATTATGATTAAAAAGATATTATTCGGATATTATTTATAGAATAAATTACTCCACACGAATCAAATAGAATTTAGAAATTTTAAAATAAATAGTTTAATTTAAAATAATTAAATTAAAAGGTCTTTTTAGAATGATATATAAAAAAATTGATAGAGTTCTATGTTTCAACTCAATCAGTAGTATCTCTAGAGTCCACTTCTACCCTATACTACTACTACTACGAGTGAAAAGGAAAATGTAAAGACTACAATCAAAGCAGCCCAGGCAAGATTTACTATATTCATATGAATTATGTTTCTTATTTGAAGGAATTTTGCTAGTATTGTTAATTTTTTTTCCATTATTTTTCACTAATAATGGTCACCAATACTAATAATAGTCACTAATAATAATATTTTTCACCAATATTAATATTATTATCGATGGTGCAGAGTAAAAAAAAAAAGATTTTGTCCAATACCATTAATGAAACAATTCAAAAAATCCAATTCAATTAATTAGAACCAATTAAGTATAAGAAAAGCTTATATGATTACTGGTAGAATCAGGAAATATTAAGTACAAACAAAATAAACAGAGGCATCATAAGTCTTTTTCATTCGCCACTTCAATTGGGGACAAATTCAACAAGTAATATAAACAAAAAAGAATAAGGTATTTCATGTTTTTTGTTGATCAGACGACACCCAGATTTGAGATAGGAAAAAAAGATTTGCACTCCCTTGCCTTACCATTCAGTCAACCAAATCAATATAAAATAGACAACAACACACCCTCTTTATTTTCTTTCTAAACTTTTTTTTCTGTACTTGTATCTTAAATCCTATTTTTTTAATCCTTCCTTTTTAGTATATATATAGTGATTAATATGATTGTGAACATAAAAAGAAAAAAGGTTGTGAAAAATCCTTTCTTGTCCTATATTTTTCCCTTTTTTTGTACTTCAATAAATATTTATTTTTTTATTAAAAACAAAATAAAGTACAATTTTTTTGTTATGTAGTGAAAGGTATGATTTCATCTTGCTTGTACAATCTATTCTATTAGGTAGCGTTTGATTACTACATTGAGATATGAGAGACAAATACAATTGAAGGGACAAGTCTTCTTATACCTTATTTTTTAAAAATATAAAAAATCATTCTAAAATTATCATAAAGATAAATTTATTTTATATCATTGTATTTATCCCTCCAACCAAACATGTTTTTGTCTCTTCTATATTTATCATTTTTTTTCTAGAGCACTAACCAAACAAAACCTTAAATAATAATATAAAAGGAAGTGTTGAATTAGTTTACTTGTAACGTTATTATTTCAAGTTCAAATCTAATAAAAGATAGGGAAAACAATATTGTGAAAATATTAATTTAAGTATGTGTAATATGAATAAGAGTTAATTAGAAAGAGATTCGGTCAAAAGTTGACAAAAAAGGATGTGCTTAATTACATTAGAAAAAAAAATTATGATTATTCCTAAACTTAATAATTTGAGTAACATTGACAACAATTAGGTGATCGTAATTTATTTCTTATTTATCCCATCCCAGATAGGCTAAATAGATTGAGTTTCTACCCAAAACAAATGAATATTAAATTGAGTTTCTCTTAAGTTAGCTTCCACTTGAGTACTTGAGATAATTAAGCTGATTTAATCTAAGCCCAATTTGTTCAAATTTCAAAAGAAATAAATAATAAGCATGATACGTTTAGAAAATAAATTTTTTTAAAATTTTTATTTTCAAGCAATTAACTTTATTTATGTACATTTAGTGGAATTTATGTAACTTTAAATTAAATTATATTAAATTAGGTCTAAAGGTATTTGTTTCAAATGTCATTAAGTAATATTTGAAACAAATGTAAAGATATATCACAATTACCACTCAAATTAAGAAAAATTCCACTAAAAATATATAATAAAGAAACTTATAAAATCTCATTATAATGTATATCTATTATAACATTTAGTTTAGTAAGTTTTTTTTTTTTAAAATAAACACCATCAAAAGTTAATTTTATTATAATGGTTGATTTAAACATAATTTTTTTCTCAAAATAATTTTTTACTAAAAAAATGATATATATCTAGGAATAAAAGTTCCAAAAAAGTGTGAATATAAAATTAATGATACATGCATGAATAAAAAGTTTATACGTAGTTTTTAATAAATCATTCATTTTCTAACATTAATAACATCAGTACAAAAGAGTGAAAAATAACGTAAGACCAAAATTTAAAAAAAAATGATTTATAGGAAATTAACTAATGATTAATTTTAAAAACTTGATGAATTATAATTTAATTTAAATATTTTTAAAGTCTTGATATAATCAAAATAAAGTACCAATATAATACTACATAGTTTAGAAGTGATTTAATTAGCTTCTTTTTTTTTTTTTTTTGTATTTAGGTTCTTATGAGGTATACAGTAAAGAAAATATGGGACTAACATTTCTTTTAGGATTCATTCTAAAAGAGCCTAATTTTTATTATTTTAAATTTTACCAATATAAATATTTTTCTCAATCATAGGTGAGGTTGAATTTACTTATTAGTATTGATAATTTATTATAATGTTATTATTATTATTTAAATGCATAATAGTCAATTAAGATTTTTAAAGAGTTGATAATTTTATATATAATTATGAATTTAGTAATTAATATATATAGACACACACAAACAACACACTTATTCATTCTTCACAGGCTCCTAGCTAGTAATGGAGTTGGGTATGTTCCATTGGGAATATGAAGGACAAGCAACAAAAGCTTTTGCCATGTTACTCTCATGTGCATCATCACTAGAAGTCAACAGAGGAGAAACAAGGCTCCAAATTTAAAAGCACTGTTCAAATCATAAAGCAATCACATCAGAATGAAGAGGCAGATTAGAAAAGGAAGGAAGAACTATTCAGACACATTACACAATCACATCAAATGCATGCCCAGAACCTGCAGGATGGTGGTGATACTGTTCTTGGCCAGAAGATCTCACTTCCTACCCACAGCATATATAATACTAAGAGAAAGATACCATTAATTTTGTCAGGAAAGTAATCGCACCAAAGCCATCTTGGTTCACCTCAGCTAGCCAGGTTTTGGCGTGTCATTACCTTGATTCTTGAGAAAGATCAAGAACAATATAGACGAGGAAAGATGCCATGATTTGACTCTTCAATAAACTACTAGTTTTGAATCTGGCTGGACACATGTCTCAGCAGAGACAAAAGAGAGACAGAAACCCTAGACACCACACCCCCCCCCCCCCTCCCCAACCCAAAACCCCTGTCAGTCTGAGAAGACTGTAGAGGCGTCATGGATAACAAAGGACACACAAAAACGTGTCGAGATAGCATTGGGAATAAAGTAGTACTTGAAAACCCCAATTTAAAAGATTAAAAAAAGAAAAAAGAGAGAAAGTAATCCGATCTCCCTCCCTTGTAGATCCAAGGAACTGAGGAAGTCTGTGTGTTAACCAAATCTCCCTCCCTCTTTCTCTATATCATTTGTGTTAAAGTTTGGTGAATGAATCTTGAAGCAAACAACAGCAAGAAAGCAGGAGAGGAAGATAGGAATATAAATAAACGAAAAAGGGGGGAGAAAGATAAGCTTACTCAATGCTACTAAACTCAAAAAGCTTGCCATGGCTAGAAAAGATGATAAGAGCAACCTCAGCATCGCAAAGAAGCGAGAGTTCATAAGCTTTTTTGAGCAAACCGTTTCTTCTCTTGGAGAAAGTTACCTGACGACTGATCTTGTTCTCTATCCTCTCCAAAACCACCTTTCCTCTCCCCATTTCTTTGGCCCTCTCTCGAGGAAGAAAACATAAGAACAACAAACAAATTTAAGAAACAAGGAATTATTCTCTCCCTTTATATATTATCTTTAATATTTATCTATTATTTATCTGATCTCTAATTACATCACTGTCAAGCTAGCCCTCAAAAAGTTCGCACACTGGGGTTAAAACTTATATGGGAGTGAAACACAAACTTTATGTTAATGGGTTTTCTGCTATAAGAGGAGAAACTGAAAAATAAGGCTGAGTGTTTTACCACTCTTAATTTGTAACAAAATAGGATGGTGATGACTGAATTTTCTTTTTTTTTCTCTTTTTGCCCAGTAGCTTCTTACAGTTTCCTTCAGTTTGTTAGCTTCATGTATGTTTATCCGTGCACAATATACATAAAAATAGGTGCAGACATATATATGAGTGGAGATAAAAGGATAAACTAATTATATGAGAGCAGTTTAGGGGTATTTTCCCAACATGTGATAAGAGAGAAAATCTTTAGTTTAGCCATTTTTTGGTGAAGAAATTCATGTGTCAATGGTTTTTTTCTTTGAATATCCCTAAGAAATGAGATTGAGCTCAGTACAGAGATTTTTCATTAAATTAGTTTTCTGGTGATTTTAAAGTGTTTTTAGATTATTAGGTACGTAGTTTGGTGATGTTTTTATGATGTTTTAAAAGTTCTTTTAAATAAACATGAATTGAAAATGAATTCTCAACCAAAAACCCCTCCTCTTGATTTTTTTGGTTGGTGGTTGAAATCTAGGTTATAACGTAGCAAGTGATGCAATGTTTGTTACTTATTTAAAAAAAAAATTAGAGAGAGGCAAACGATCCCTTGAAAAATAAAAAAATAATTCATGCATGCGTATTATTTAGGCTTACACACCTAGATTGTTTTTTTATATTTTGATTTTTTT
>Ga0325405_1000396_pt1 | contig 41892 bp, 23 predicted proteins | sample PopdelMetagenome_21_FD_205663 | JGI IMG/M metagenome (GOLD analysis project Ga0325405, IMG submission 205663) | Populus deltoides microbial communities from Bellville, Georgia, United States - Xylem-Control-R2 | ecosystem: Host-associated > Plants > Phyllosphere > Stem > Wood/Secondary xylem... | reverse complement strand
TTTTTTATTTAACTTTGGTATTTTTTTTCCTGTTTATATTTTATCTTAATTTTTTAATTCAATTTCATTTCAGATGTAATGAGTTAATGAAGTTAATTTGGATTGATTTAAATATTTTTTAAAATTAAAAATTTTATATTTTTTTATAAAATTATTCTAATTTTATATTTTAGATCACAAATTAAACAAATTATTCGGAGTTGATTCTAATTCTTATTACTTGAGTATCAAAATCCGATGGGGACACTATCTAGTAGTACATAAAAAAGATAACAGCTTCAGAGTTCAAATATATATTACAGTTTCCTCTCTCAACTGAAGAGAACAAGACAATTGATGGAAGCTTGACATGTGTATGAACTTATAGTACATAAAACGAGATCTTAATTAAAAACTATATATTACTGAAAAAGAGTTGTGTTCCTTTGTATTTTTCAGGCCTCTGTGAGGATGGTAGAAAAGGGACCAAAACGTTATGCATCAATCATGAGGATGGAGAATTCCAGAGCTCCGCATTTTTTACCCTTGAGACACTCTCCAGCACTTCAAAGGGAATTATGTCTCCAATAACAACTACCATCTTGCTTTCCAGGTCTACTTTGTATGAGCTCACTCCTGTACAACAAGAGAGAGGCAATGAAATAAACTCAAGATTGACTCCAGTTCTGCTGTGTCTGTCATGGCATAGGGAAAATTCAACTCACCTGTTGCATTTAAGGGTTCTGGTATAGGTATTTTTCGTGTTCCCACACATATTATTTAATTTGTTATAAAATAATTTTTGAGCAATTAAAATAGGGATTATGAAGACAATCCAAAAAGAAATGACGAAGCAGAAAATATGGAAAAAAATTAATGGTGTGGGTATATCTTATTAAACCAACTTTTGTGTATTAAAAGACTATCTAAACCCCAATCTTGACTGGATCTTACTTTCAAGCAGGTCATTCAAGTTGCTATTAATGTATTTATAAGAAATTAATTGTTATTTTTTAGGATTTGAGTCATTCTTGTTGTTAGACAGCTTAATCTGCAAGTCGGTGATTAGAAATCATATCCTTGCAGAAGAGCTGGTCCTGAAATAATTATTTGACGTACCTTCCATCTTTGAAACATGTTTCTCAACTTTCCTTGCACAGCCATTGCAGTGCATGGACACCCTTAGCACTACCATCTGCATCATCCATGGGACAAAGCTAGTTAACATGTCACCAAGCTATATATCTACTGTTCTTGAAGCCAGTGTGAAGTTTTTTTTTCCTCTTTTTGATGCATAAAAAAGGAAACGTGAACACAGTAGAGATCAACGAGATAGGAACTTAGTTAATTACCTTGGGCTTCAGTTGAAAGGCCAATGTTTGGTTATCAGCAACAACATCTTTCAACCTCACCAACCTGCCCTTGTCACTAGGCATCAACGGTTTTTTCTCAAAGTCATCGTCTTGACTATCCAATGAATTGATGCAGAAACAAGAGCAACTTGAGCCTGGAGTAGTAAAACAAAGGCAGTCCAACACCTTGCCAAGACTGAGCTTGCCCATGTCTGCCAAAGCTTCTCCTCTACAAAAAATAAAAGTACGTAATCTGACCCACCCTATTCACGTAGTCCACGGCATACCCACATGACCATCCACTGAGACCGTGAAAGCCAATCTGTGGTAAACTAGCTAGCTAATGTGCACTTGACATTAAAATAAAAAGTTAAAGAAAAGAAAAAATGGAAATAAAGAGACGAGGAGATAGAGGTAAGTTTTTGATGGAGAGGCCAAAAGCTGAATGTAAAAGTGTTGAAGATGACAAGAACCTATTTTTCGTAGAGATCAATGGTAAGCAAAGCAAAATCCAGGAATGGATTCAATATATAATCCAAGAAAGGCACTCTCGTAGTTATAATTACTCAGCCAGCTAGATTTTACGATCATGTGATGCACCATAAGACAGGACAACCCTAGATTCTAATAGGGGTTTGAGAGGAGCGAATTTCATGTGAGATTAGCAAAGGAGCACAAGAGAGTAGATAGGTCTTTTGCACAGTTCCAGAGAAGAAAGAAACCCAACATACAAAAAGGAAGTGAAGAGGCCTCGTTCATATGACCAAAAGATGTAGAAAGTAGGAAACAATGGCCACAGGCACCAAGACTGGTAGTAGATATGTATATCCAACATCAAACTAATTTCTTTATCGTGCATGGTCATAAGTTAAATACACATTATTTTAAAGATAAAATAAACAAGAGATCAAGACTCGAGAGTTTAATTAGAAACCCAACAATACATGTACCACTCGAATTTTCATGAATTACTCTGATTGCATGAATTACGCGATTAGACTTTATATACTATGAGTAATTGTGCATTTATTTTGGTCAATGTTCCCAAACACTTATTATAAATAATTTATATTGAGATTGATGAAGAAAATCTCTACATGCTTAATGTTTGACCATATAGCTCTTTAATTCGGCCGATAGGCTTTAGCTCGAGGGGCCGAGCAGTCAATATTTCTTTTCCTAATGGTGCGAATAGAGTATTATTTCCAAGACACGAATAAGGGTCGAAGCTGTTGACACCTTGTCTTGGCCTCCCGACAGTCGGCTGTGAATTATTGGTGCCCATGAGCTCAGAATGGCGTGGAATTATTGGACGATTGAAAAATTTTTCTGCTGGCAAGATCATTGGGGTATAAGTACGCTCTGCAGGTTCGTCCATGTGATGGTGGCTGATTTTAATAAAGGAGGCTAATTTTGAAAGAGATTCGACTGAATTCATGCTGGGCACGTGTCGATCACATGACCTTTGCAATCAAGGAAAAGGATGGCTCAACCAAGAGTTTCATGTGGGAGCTTTCGAGAAAAGCATGAAAATCCCAGCGAAAATTGAGAAGGCGTGTCCCTAGTGTGGCTGGATCAGGGCCCCTCAATGTTGTCCTTGGCGTCTAACTGTAGTGGCCACATCACAGTGTAGTAGTGCAGATAGCATTAGATTCCCTCTTTCTGTATATTTTAGCATGATGATGAGCACTATCGTCTTTAGTCACCTTGTCTTGACAGGGGAACTCACTTAGTTGTTATTCTAGAAGATAAAGACAACAGCCTCTGCTTTCAGTCACAATTATCTACTTGCATGATTAACTTTCTTTCCCAACCATTCATAGATAAATATATCATGAATTTATCTCTATGAGCTATGCTATCTAATGCAAAAGGTCATTCACTAAAGAAGACTCCTAGAAATGAAACTATACTGATTATAAAGGCTAATACTCAACATTCAAATGTTGATATTTCTAAATCATTATAATGGGATCAAGTACCTCATTAGAATTAATTAATGCATCTTATCATCAATATTCTATATATGTTTGACATAAGTAATGAATAATCGTTCATAGATATTATATCGAGATTCACCTGAAGGGTTGCGAAAGATGGATCATTGTAATGAGGTTCAAAGTTTTATTAATTACGCATTATCTAATCCAAGAAATACTAGTGGAGGCAATATTAGATGTCCATGTATGAGGTGTAAGAATAAAAAATTTCTCAATCCAGATGTTGTAACGGTACATTTTTTACAAAAAGTTCATGAAAAGATACATGTGTTAGTTTGCACACGGAGAACAATATGTTTCTCACGAGATCATGATAGAAAGGAATATGGTTGGGTCAACTTCTAGTTCTAGCAACGTACATGAAGTTGTAGATGAGATTTTTATTACTATTCTTTGTAGACGGAGTCACCAACGGACAGAAAAGTAGTTGGTGATAGTTGGCGGGTTTTTGAAATTTTAGATTAAATTGAAAATTTCAATTAGACTTTACAGATAGAAACACTGATGAAAAATAGAAACAAAGTATACAATATAATAAAACAACACCCAAATATGTTAGATATGTTTTAAATATACTGCAAGAAATGAAAACAACAGAAACAAAATGAGTTTCAAAAGTTCACGCAAAAACAGATCCATTTACAACAAGTTAAGTCTGAATTTGGAACCTAAGGTAAATGATGTCTAATTGAGATATAATGTGATGTCAACCTAAATAGATAGAATATTAATTTTGAGCAATTTATGATAAAGTTTGATATGTTGACGCAAAAACATTATGAATCAGACTCAAAATTGAAAACCTAAGCAAATGATATCCAATTAACCAAAAAATTAATATGTAGTGCGATTAAGATCCCAGTAATCAAAGTATCAAATTTGAGCTAATTCTGAGTTGATGTGATCCAATTTTCCTTTACTTAATTTTTTCACGATAGAAGCAAATAAATGTCTTTTTGAATGGCTTTTTCTTCTGCTCTCTCTTTTTTTTTGTTTTTTTATATGCCACAAATTCAAGGATAAGAAGAAATTAGACACTAAGAATTATGTTTTCTTTTGCGGAGTCAACGAGAAACAAAAATTTTAGAAGGATATAACCTGATTAATAGAGTCAAACTCTGATACCAAATGATACGAACCTCTTGAATACACGGTCAAGCAACCAACACACAAAGACATTAATTCTCGAAAAAGCCAAGTAAATTAAGTTTATTAGGAGTGACATAAAGATAACTTGTATCTAGGCACTAGCACTATTGGAAATAAAAAAAAAAACCCTCACCCAACAAATATTGATTGGCGAACGAAAAGTATGAGGATGACATCATGAAATCAATTGTTCTTCGATAAGCTGTTTTCAGTTCTTTAGAGAACCAAGAATGAAGAATATCTCACCAACTCACATAACAAGGTGCGACAAAGAAGTTTTATTAATCTGAATTGTGTGCCCAACATGTCTGGTTATGGCTTTATTTATGCTGACTCTAGACTAAAATAAACCCTAATGACCCCTTATGTGGACTTATATGAGGCCCACTTATAATTTAACCCAAATATAACCCAAAATATAAAGAAATAAGAATAAAATAAAGTCTGATATTTTTGCCACATATAATAGAGAAAATAAAATCTAAATAATCTAATTTCCCTAGTTTATAAGTTGTTATAGCTGAACAAACTTTTCTTGCATACATAGGAATAGTTGCCGCCACTATAAGTCCTTTATAGACTAGGAGAAAATCTTATCTGATTTGGATTTCTCTGTTGTTGCCTCTTTAGTTCCTTGATTAGCTTGTATAACTTGGACAAATAATAAAAATAATTTTCCTTTTTTTTTTGCTGATTTAATTACTTTTCTTGCTTGTTTAGGAGAATAAATTGCTAACTTTCTATCCTTGTAACATTGGGAAAAAACAAGCCTAGCCCTGTTATGGGGCCGGACACATCAACCTTTTGATCCACACAAATTGGGCTCTTCTTGAAATTGGATTAGATGAAATAGAGGTTGTCCTTCATGTTCCCTAGGCATCCCAAATTTCTCTAGGTTCATCTTGCTCTATATATTTTGAACAAGCCCATTCAATGTCTCTTTGAGCTTCTTTGCCCTAACTATTTTAATTGGTCCACTTGGTATCTTCAATGGATCTTCAACATGATTAAGCTTTGTGTTGGTTGATCCTCATCAGAAAGGATTTTAGACCTTTGTACATCTTAGAGGTCGTGTGGGCAGAATATATTCAGCATATGATGTCTAATCATTTCCAAATCAAGTTCTTGTTTTTCATAAAAAAACACGTGATAATGTTTATAGTATGAAGTAGGCCACTGCATGAATAATGTATTGATGATCTTTTATTTATTTATTTATTTCTATCTATATTGTCAATTTATCTTTTTCTCTTATAGCAAATAAATATAAACATGATTAGGTTAAAAGATCATATATTTCTTGTATAGTTTAGTTAAGAACACCATCTCCCTTTTTAACCAATGTGTATAAGACCAATAACAAGTCCATAGTTGATTCTTAGGAAATGTTTGGGGCTATAGAGTTTTAGCCCTATCATGAGCATGATTTTATCTTTAAAAATTGTCTATCATTTAGCGTGCGTCTACTTGTAAATTAAAAATTATTATGAGAATTTATCATAATAGGTATCTTTTTTCCTATTCTCACCTTGTCTTTCCTCTTTTCTGTAGTATGCCAAGTTGTTAATTCACCCTATTATTGCTTGCATTTCATTAGCAGAGTTCTAGCTTGAATATCCTTGCCTATACCTCTCTTGCCTTCCCCATTGTAATAATATAGGAAATGTTTTCTAATTGAATCTTAATCCTTACGGTAAGATATAATCATTGCCAAGACATGGTTTTTTTTTGTATAAAAATGAATGCCTACCTTTTTTATATAGTTTTTCAATCACTGTTGTTCTTAGTTTATTTTATACATGGTTAAAATGAGGAAAATAAATGTATAAAAAAGGCATCATAGAAAAAATAAGAAAGTTAATTGTTCACAAGTGGTTTTTTTCATTGAGTCTTGTTTTTTAAAGGGCAAACATTGATTTGTTTTAGTGGATTATTCAATGGATTTTCTTTTCTAATGGACTGATATTGATCTTTTTTTTAAAAAAAGCCAATTCAATGTCTCATTTTCTAAGAGCTTGACATCAAAATTTTTATGAAAGACTTTCTTGATGAGTCCTTTTCTTTTATGCAACCAACATGAAGTTTTTTTTAAAGTGGCCTTATTAATGAGTCTTCTTTCTAATGGCATGAAAAGAAATAGATTTAGTAGAAATTAAACAGTAACTTTAACCTTTCTATTAAAAGGATACAACAAGGGTGACATTGATCTTTCTTTAGACATAATTAATTCCTTATCTGAATCTTTAGAACCAATGTTTTTTTAGGATTCCTAGTTTTCTTTAATTACTAAGTGATAACTCTAATTTGATTGCCATGTATTTTTTTAGCATTTGTCATATTCACACCATTTAATTTTATATACAACATTTATTTTATTTTTATGATTGTATATACATACATTTTTTTTCTAAGTGTTCACTCACTTTACTAAAAGCCAATAAAAAGCTTTGGACCTAAGCTCATCCCTTTTAGGATTAGATATTGAGATTTAGGTGGCAAGTGTGACTTAGTTCCATCAATATTCACTTGAACTCTTACTCATATTGAAACTCACCTTATGCAATGAATATCATAAAGTCTCTCTTATATTTATGTTACATAATATTAAGAGATCAAATTGCCCCCACTTATAATTCAAATAATCTAGGAATCTAAAAAAATCTTTAGGAACATACGACCCAAACCTAAAATCTTATGGGCCAAATTCAACAATTAGGATTTATCCTTTAATAGTATATAAATAAATAACATGTCATATCATACATCATTTTTATTTTGTGATCTCATTAGATCTTTATCAATCCTTAAAGAAATGTGAGATATTAGAACACTCTTTTTTTCAGGCTATAATAGGGCTCTCAGACCCAAAACACAAGTTTTTCACCTTTGATATAATAGATATAACTCCCACCCTCTAGGAGTATGACTCCATACTAAGCTTTCCAAAATAAAGAATGGTGTATTTTTACACATCAAGGAAGCAGGCCCCGTTTAATTATGCTTAGATCCCTAAGATAGACCAAAAGATGATGAAAAGCAAATGACCATGCAAGGTGTTAGTCAGGGATGGTTCTGGAATGCTTTAAAGGCTATATTCAAAAATGGCTCCACAAGGAAGAAAATAAGTCCCGTTTAAGGATTTTAGGAATGGGTATCTATAGCCTTGTTTTGTTCTTGTTAATAGAAGAAATGGTTAATTTCAAGGCTATAAACGTATTCAAAAATGTTTGAGGGAAATGGGAATGAATACCTAGGAGTCAATGTTTCTAAACTTGCGCAAGTCATTGTTTCACTAAAGAACACATTATGCTTATTTCTAATCACACTCAGCTTATTATGGAGATTACCATAGGTTCCACTGATGGGGGCTCGATGCTGTATAAGCTACTAGCTTAATATAGTTTTGCGATAGTTAGGGTTTGAACGGTTTCATACCCTAGACCACTAGGCTAACAAAATTTTATAAAGACTTCAAGAACTCAGAAAATTTAGTGAAATCAATAAAAGGGGCTTGAAAGCATCCTGGCATGGTATAACTACCAAGAGATTTAATAGGAATGTTACTCCAGGATATCTAGCATTGTATAAAACGAGGGGAAAATGCTATCGAGTCCCACCATTTAAAGGTCCTTAAAAGCTAATGGTTCAGGCTATGAAGGATATATAATAAGAAATTAAGGCTTAGCATGAGTCATATAAGGAGGGACTAAATTCAGAATTAGAGGAATTAATAGCAAATAAAAGAAAGTTAGAATCTATCCTAGTTGCTCGAGAATAGGCTTTGGTTATGGATGAGAGATAGATGGCATCTTCACCCAGTTACAATACCAACAACATGTCTTTTAGAAATTATAGGTAAAGTTTGAATCATTATCAAATGCCAATGAGAAACAAGACTACCTAATGATAAAAATAGCTCAAACATCATTGAAAGCTCAAAAGAAGATTGCAGACAACAAACAGTTAGAGGTCAGAATCAAGAAAGCTTAACCCAAGATATAAGAATTAAAGAATATGAAAAAAAACACTCCAAGAGCAGTATCAATAGTAAGGAGATATGGTTATTCAGCTTGATGATCACTTGGGGATGTTGGTTAACCAGATTGATGAGTTTGCTTCTATCAAGTAAGCCTTGATTAAAGAAAAGGACATCGCAAGAAAGGAAATGCAATGTTGGGTTTCTAAGATAAAACATCACCATGTACAGGTTGAGGATGCTAAAACTTAGGCAATTAAGATGAAAAGAACAATACAACATTTAGTGAAGGACCAAATAGTGTCAAAGAATAAACTCTTAAATGTTTTAGGCAAACTCGAGACTGTAACAATAAAGTGGTAGAGTATCTTGTCATAAGAGTGGAGGGATTGAGTAACTTTGTTTAGGGAACTTTTTCAAACAAATTTGAAAGGCATTTTTCTAATATTTGTAAAGTTCAATGTTTTGTCTGATATTTGATGTTAATTCATGTTTGAGTAAACTCATATTAATGGAAATATTTTCCCTTGGATTGGCACTTTCTAAGAGGATAAAATAATTTGACTATGAGAAGTTATCAGTAATTGATGAAAGGTTTAGAGCCATAGAATGGGTTTATCTTTATGATCTAGTAAAGGCAGCAAAAATACGTTTAGTACCTGATATGGTCATCCCTAAAAAGTTTAAAGTATCTAAGGTTGAAAAGAACAAGGGCACACAGTGCCTGATTACTCATCTCCGAGTATACTTTAGCAAGATGACTGAAGTTTTGCATTATTAAAAATTACTGATTCATTTCTTTCTTTCATGAGAGTTTAAATGGTGCCATATTGAGTTGGTATATAAGTCTTGATAACACTAAAATTAAGAAATGAAGAGATTTGTTGGATATTTTTATCAAGTCGTATAAATTAAATGTAAACATGGGACCAAACTGTTTGTATTTATAGAACATGGACAAGGATCCCAACGATGATAAAAGAATATGCATGGAGATGGCGTGAGGTATCAACCCAGATTAGTCCCCCTCACCTTATTCTTAAACACATTTCAGGCACCATATTTTAAGTATATGGTTGATAGTTTGGCCTAATATTTCACAAATGTTGTGGTGGTTAAAAGAATTGAATGGCCATAAAAGCAGACACGATCTCAGATGTGTCAGAGATTAATCCGAAGATGAGAGGATTCACATGAAAAGAAAGGAAGATAGTAAGGTTCACAACTTGGAGACTAACTGTTTCTAGCCTAAAATGGAACAATAAACTGAAATCAAACTAGTAAGAAAGTACTAGTGACGCTAATTTTCAAACATTTACTCTTACACCAACCAACGCCCCAACAGTTGCCAAACTAACCTTCCCCATATAATTACTTAAACAACAACCTATTAGAACCCGTTAAAACCATCCATTCTTTGGACAGTCGAGTAACTAGACTAAAACTAATAACCGGCCATACAGGAACTTCTAGAGAAACTAGGAGCCTTCACCACCCCCTACATTTACCACTAAGCAAAATGCTTGAGAGAGGTTGGTCAGTATTGGACAAATCATTCTTGTGCTCCATAGACCATTCCAACCTCTCTTTACTAAGTGGTGCAAACTTCACCAAGAATGTAAATACTATATTGACGTTGCTAGTCAGAATATTATCAATTGTTTTGCCTTTAAAGGCAAATTACTCTTCAAAAAGATTAAAGTTGAGGGTATAACTTTTGACAATGCTCCTAATATGAGTACCAACCCTCTAAAAAAACATGCAACAGGGAACGAAGTGGTAAATATGATCACCAATGATTCAGAGAGTGGCAAGAAATGGGCAGTCTTGAAAGTGTCAATGAGCAAGTTGTTTGATATACTAGCAAAAGTGAATAATCTCAAATGGTCCTTCAATGACGCAAGTCGTGATTAACCTCGTGATTACTGTAAGTTCCATTGCTATTCTGGACATTAGATAAACTATAGTGAAGAGTTTAACTATGAAGTTAAGACCATGTTAACTCTTGGAAAGTTTTGGGTCGAAGACATCAAGATATATATATATATATAGTAGGGATGATGTATTTTCAAAAAAGAAAGGTATAAGTATGCAAATGTGTGTCAACCGTGAATAGGCAGGCTCCTAAAATGATCTTGGCAAAACCAACCTGTCAGAATAATAAAGACTATAGTGTCTTTCCCTATAATTACAAATACATATACGAGAGTGAAAAGTCTTTCCCAATCATGCAAGCATAAATAGGAGGATTGACTAGGAACAAGAGGTGTTTCACATCTGAAGATAGAAGAATTAGCTAAGAAAGATGATATTACTAAACCCATAAATAAGGAAGAGGCCATAAAATTCCTGAGACTAATGAAACATGGTGAATATAATACAGTTGATTAATTGAAAAATTCCCAACACATATTTCCTTGCTCTCTCTTATCTTGAGCTTAGAGTCGTAGTGGAAAGCATTGCAGAAAGTCCTGAACAAAAGCCTATGTTCCACAAGAAATTATATCATACTCGATAGAGCATCTAGTCTGAGGGATCCAAGACATGAATTAGTTATATTTCTCATAAGAAGAGTTGGGTTCAGAAGGAACAAGGCACAATAAGCCACTGTATGTTACTGTAAAATGCAAGGATTATATCATCGTAAAAGTTCTAATAGACAATGGTTCAACACTCAATGTGCTACTTAGACACATTCTAGAGCATCTCCCAATCGACGCATCATATATAAGGCCTACTAACATAATGGGAGAGCATACGACAAATCACCAACGTAGGTATTGGGTGATATAGATATAGAACTGGTTATTGGGCCATAACCTTTTCAGGTTATGCTGCAAGTACTTGATATCCAAAGGATGAGACAGTTATAGAGAAGAAGTAAGATATAAGAATTACTTGTATTGAAGTTCAAGACCTAAACGAGGAGGAAATGGATATTATGTATGTCTGCAAGACCTTTCCTTATCTAGCTTGTGTGACAGAGCAGGGAGATAAGGTAAAGAAGTTATACAAGATGCTTGTTGACCTCTCCATTCACCATTTGGAGAAGAAAGAGATTGAAGGCTATGTTGACCACTTTGAGACACAAGAAAATAACCTCTAAACCATGGTACTAACCTAGCTAACTTTGAATACTTAAAAGGAGGCCTTGCCAATTAAAGAGCTAGAATTCAACAGTGCATAGAGGGAACTGAACAAATAGGAAGCCTAAAAGATTTCGATGGTGTTTCTAAAGTAATGCTATTGTTTTGTTTTCAGCAGTTATGGCTTAGGATTCTGAAAAGGAATATGTTTTTGTGATGATCCTTATATGATTCTTTTCCTTTGATTAATAAGATGCGATTTTCATATAATTGTGTCTTGCTTTCTTTTCTTTTCATTTAAGCTTGTCCTTGCTCTATTTTTATCATTCACTCATCAGACATGCCTTTTGGTTTCAAGAATCCTGAAAGTGGGGCCATCAATAAAAACACAAAATCATTGCATTGAGATTAATAAATCCAATTTTGATGAAAAATCAATTCAATAAATGAAAAGAAGTGGGAGAAGAATAGCGTTAAAAAGTTTATTAAAAAGTTTACTAGGCTAGTGGAATGGTAAGAAAATGCAATAAACCAAATCAGGAAGAGCTGGAATTAGTTAATGCAGGAACTGAAAAGAATGAATAGAATCAGACAGAGTTGAAAGTTGGAACTATAATTTTAGCATAAGAGAAAAGTAATTTAATTGAGCTACTGAAAAAATATATCAATATGTTTTCCTGGTCTTACATCGACATGCCTAACCTATATACAAACCATAGTTTTAAAACCTGGCCGAACAGGTTACCTGGACCTAGTTGATCCAGGGCTGGAACGTTTAAGAAAAAAATAAGGGAAGTCAAAAACTCGGATGACTCGGCTGACCTGACAGATTAACCCGGCTGACCTGATAGGTTGACCCGGCAAGGCCCGGTCAAAAACTAAGTTGCAATTAGTTGACTATTTATTTATTTTTTAATCAAAACAATATCGTTTTGATTTATAAAAAAAATTGGGGTTGACCCAGGTGACCTGGTGATCCGATCAAAACCTGGTGACCCGGGACAAATCTATGACCCGGGTCTTAGGTCGGGTTGACCACCAGGTCAGGTTTAAAAACTCTGATACATTGTTATAACCTAATTTTTGACAAATACAAAAAATGAAACGAATGAAGAAAAATTAAGGATTGGGTCAAAACAACACAAATTGAAGTCTTGAGGATTTAATCAGTGTGGAATTATAAGTTTTGGAGCCAATTGTGGTAGAAAATAGAAGATTTGATAAGATTAGGGGCTTAATTAAACTTTGAATTAGTTTAATTAATGAAATTATAAGCTTAATTGAAAGAATTAACAAGTCTGGGGACTCAATTAAACTTTGATTTGGTTTAATTAATGATATCAGGAGTTTAATTAAAGAATTGATGAGTTTGGGGACTTAATTGAGCTTTGAATTTGTTTAATTAATGAAATAAGGGGTTTAATTGAAGAGATATCAAAGTTTAAAGTCAATTTGGATCCAAATTTCAATAAATTAAATTACAGTGACCAAATTGAATAGGCGCTGCTCTTTAGGGGGCAGATTAAAGGGTGACTGTCCCAACCTAAAACGACGTTGTTCCAAACACTATAAATAGAGGAAGTTCGTTCGGTGATGCCACCAAAAATGGCTTCGGCCAGAGAGATCAATCCCGCCAAACCCAAGTCGAATCTAAGGCCGCATTGTCTACCCACATAACCCATAGAATTTAGTTTGGTATCCCTCATCCTCACGACCCTCCCCTAACGCAAGGATGAGCACCACCAATAATGTAACAATGGCAGGACTGTTGGTGTTTCCATTCCACCCGAACACTGAGCAAAAGAACCGTAATGATCTTCATCCCCATCCGTAGGAAAATAAGGATAAGGATTGAAGATGTGGCTCTATAAAAGCCAGGGGAGACAAAACCAAAGGATGAGGCTGAAAGAAAAAAAAAACAAAAAACTCCTCAGACAGAGATAGATCAAAGAGAAAGGAAAAGATAAAAAATGAAGGAAGGATAAAAACAGAGAGGGGGAAGCACTGATTGGCCAAGGGACCGTCACCTCGCGTCTTCTTCTCCAACAGCACACCCAGGTAAGTTTTTTTTCTCTTGCCCCGTTTTGCATTTTTAAACTTCTCAAAACAGTGCCCGGTAATTATAATTACCTTCGCACCGTGTAGTGCACCATAAGTTAGCTCACATATGCTTCCTACCTAGCTGGGTCACTGGTTTGGGTTAGTGATCTGGCTGGGCTGGCTGGGTCCAACCCAATAAAAAAGGAGACAGTGGGGCGGGTCTTGTCCTCAGCCCATTCGACCCAAGCTACTTTTAGCTAAGGGTATGATTGGCAAAAAACACCTTTGTGCATTTCCCATATATTTTATTCTCCATTTTGTTTTGATATGCGGCTAAACGAGCCCCTCTTTTATATTAGAAAATTTCAGAAAACTTGGTGATCTTTGTTGATTTATTTGTGGGTTCTTTGCGCTTTGTTTTTTTTTGTTATATGCTAAATATATGTTAAATGCAAATTTTTTGTGCAATGCTTTTTTTATTCTTGTATAAAGGGAGTAAATAAGAAAAAAGGTAAACAAAAAGAAAAAGGCATAAAAAATTGTTTCTTCTTCATTAAAAATTCAAAATTTTACGAACTTATTCACTAATGCTAGAGTCAGGAACGTCATATTTTTTTGGGTTTATGTAATATTTACCAACACTAGAGTTGGAAATATTCATAGATACTATTCACTGGCGCCAAAGTCAAGAACATGATAGGATGAAAAAAAAGAGAGAACAAACTCTTAGCAAATCTAGACAAAACCAGCAATGCAGTCTCCCTCAGATAGGACGTTTAAGGAGTGATAGCATCTTCCCTTTCGCATAACCTATCCCGGATCATAGAATCTATGTTTACTAGTTAGGGTTCCTAGTAACCATAATACTAGGTGGTGAGTCCTTAAACAAGAAATAATTCCCAAAAGGATGAGATGCCAAATATCCGTTCTTTTCTTGAAAAGCTAAACAAGAAATATTATTTTTAATCAGTTGTCGCGATGTCCGGGTGTGATAGATGGCAACTCTACAGGGGATTTTTAGGACTAAGCTTTGTAATTTGTCTTTTTATTGCTATCTCATTTGTTATGCTTGCTCGTTTATTTAATTGTCTTTACTGCTTTAATATGCATCCATGTTTATATTGTCACGCATCACTTCAAGAGCACACACGTTAAAATTTAGGATAAGTGGAGAAGTAACGATACCCCCAACGACTTTAGCATGGGTAAAACTCGTGAAACCATTAAATCTGATATTATTAAAGGTCTCTATCTTCACACTACTTATAAGCCTCATATCAACCTTTCGAGGACGATCACTATGCATGCGAGAAACTCTTTGAGACTAGAGAGTAACTTACCCTCGTGATGCACTTAACGACTAAAACTGACCTGATAGGTTATACCCTGAGTAAACTCACTATAGCAAGCCCAACATATGGCATCTTGAATTCTAAGACCATTGGGTGGTAAATGGTCATCATATAAGATATAAGAGACTGAGTTGTTACAGTTGACGAAAGGGAACTAATTCGAATTGAAAGCCGAAAGGTTTATCAAAAGCTCAAACTTAAGCAAGACTAGACAAGGATCCCCTCGTTGGCATGATGACGACATCAGGTCCCTAAAATCCATGAACAAATGACAATTTCCACCTCGTGAAGGGCAAGCCCATATTGAATCTGCATTTTCCTTGTGCATGATTGCATAATTTTTATTCAGCACTCGACCATGAAAAAAACAAATGGAAAACGAAAAAAGAGCTTAGTTGGAAGCTCGACATCGAAAAGAGTTGAAAAGTCTTAGAGAAGAAGTCACAAGGCTTACTAGTCTACTTGAGCAAGCCTTGAGATCTAAATCTAGAGAAGTAAAATTTATAGCTCGGCCTAAACCTTTGCTCGCAAATCCACAGAATTTGGAGGCAAATGAGGTGTCATTTAAATCTCAACCAGCTACGTATTCCCAAATTGCTCAACCAGTATATCCTATAAGAATGTTGTCTACCATTGACTTTACAATGAAGGAATTTCAAAAGGCCAAAATGGTAAAAGAAGATGGCCTTGACAAATTGGCTTCCTTGGAGTGAAGGATGATGGCATTTAAGGGAACTAGCCTACATGACCATATAAAGGCTGTTAAGATGGGTTTGATGCCTAACATGATCATTTCTAAAAAAAAATTGAGTGCCTGAATTCATCAAATGTACAAGAACTCAAAGCCGTGTAGCTCATCTCAAGGTATACTGCAATAAAATGGACGAGGTGGTCTATGACGAGAAACTATTGATTCATTTCTTTAAAGACAGCTTGAGTAACGCTGCCCTCATTTGGTATATGCGGTTGGACAATACCGAGGTAAAAAAGTTGAAGGAATTAGTTGATGCTTGCATTACGTAACATAAGTTCAATATGGATATGAGCCCTGATAGGTCAAGCTTGAAAGGTATGGAAAAGGACAACAAGGAGTCCATAAGAGAATACACCTAAAGATAGCGTGAGATAACCACATAGGTTAATCCTCCTTTTTTGGAAAAAGAGATGATCAATTTGTTTGCCAACACTTTCAAGGCCCCATACTTTGAATACTTGGTTGGAAGCTTTACGCAATATTTTTTCTGACTTGGTTGTGATAGCTAAGAGAATTGAATAAGCCATTCGGTTAAGAAGGATTGCTAACTCAACTGAGGAGAAAAGTCTTACGGGAAAAAAGAAAGAAACCGAGGTTCACAATATCGAAGGTGGTCACAAAGGCAAGAAAAAGAACTACAAAAACAAGGACATCTAGAGATCAATCGTACTGAAGATGAAGCTACAATGTCATTAGGCCAAGAGTGGTCTATGTATGACCCCAACTGACTATTGGAAAGGTACTCCTATTGAGGAGTTCATAGAAAAGGGACGATTGAAAGATTCCAGAAATTCCAATCGATGATTGCTAAATGTTTAGCTCTTTTATGTGTCACCTTGCTAGTAATCATAGCTCAAGATGTTAGCATGAGATATTTATTGTTAAGCCCTTTTTCTAAAATTTCAATAAAATAATAAGTTTGTCCTTCAATTGCGTCTTTTCCTTTGATTTACAACCAAATATCCTAAAAAGGGTTCCCTCTGAAAACTCATAAGTGCATTTTTGAAACTTCACGTGATCTCATTGACTTGATTCATTCCTTTTTCTACAATCTTTTCCCCCAATAAAATTTTGAAAAATTAAACTTGCATTTTAATTTCAAAAATGATTTGATGTTTATTTAAAATGACATTTTTGACATTCTACTTATAGAATGGCACATGAATCAAGCAACTCCTTCATTGAGGTGACTAAACTATAAACTAAAGTGCATGAATAGAAAATGAACTGTCACCCTCACACCATGACTCTCGAGCCATTTGTTTTAAATGTATGAATAATGATATGTAGTGAACTCGTTGCTCATAGACTCATGAAATATAGTTCTTCGTAAAAGTTCAAACTATCATACTAGACGAGGTTAAAGTTTATTAATCTTAATTACTTGTGCTTGAAATGAGAAAAAGCTATCTTTGTTATTCCTTTCACATTCTAAAATGAATATACTCTTTGTTTGAGCTTGAATAAATTTTCTTTCATGAAAATATTGACTAGGATCACACCCCATACTAGGGCAAATGAAAATTTCAATGATAAAAAAAGAGAGGAAAAAACCGCGAGAAAGCTAAAAAGGCAAAAAAGCCCAAGAAACTCAAATGCTAGGGGACATACCGAAATCACAAGAAAAACGGATAGCCTAAACAAAATAAGTATGCCCCGACCAAAACAATAGAAAAGAGCAAATCAAAGAAGAGCGGTAAAAAAAAAGATGAAAAACAAAAGGAGTCGAACTGCTAATAGTGATCCTTAGTCTTTGAAACCCTAAAACACCTTTTGAGCCATATGAATTCTTTTCTTTCATAGCTAAAGACCACAACCTACATTACATGCATGTGAAAGTCCTTTCTAATCAAGCAAGTAAGCAACCTGAAATAATAAAAAATATTCTCAAAATGCAAAGAGTACTTTTTCATAAGAGTCATGACATAGAGAACATGTTACTCCTTATTATTCATGTTGATAAAATGTGTTCAAAAGGAGACAATTTTTTCTTGAACAAAACCTCGAGTTTTTTCTTGAGCCTTCACTTTGAAAGCAATAAAAATAGAAGGTCACCTCATGACATACCTTCACCTACGGTAATATCGCTAACACAAGAGCAAATCATATCTTTTCCAAGAAAAAAATTAACCAAGGAGTTGCAAGATTTCAAAAGCAAATTGTTTTAAACTCACATCGAAACAATTTTTGTTTTCAAAATGCAAGATTAAGATTTCAATATTCATTATAGATAAATATTCCTTCACCAAACTGAAAAGGAGAGAAACAAGAGAATGGTCACTCGAAACCATTATTTGTTTGAGTCGCTGACAGAGCACACTTAAGGGCAATGACCAGTACAGGGGGCAACATTGTGTTTAAGAGGAGAATTGATCCCTTCTAGATAACCATAAAAAAGAAACATTTTCTACAACAAGACAAGGTGGCATAGAAGGCATTTTGATCCTTTCAGCAAGTGACATCAAGTGCTTTTAGCAGTGAGATAGGGGAATAATGAATAATCCTCTCAAATTATTCAACTAGATTCATGGTGCCCATTGTAACCCATGTGATTGCCTGAGATTTTCTATATCATTGAGCACATAGGTAACGACGGGCACCATGAAGGTTGAGTTGTGTAAACAAATCTAGAAAAAGACTTACAGGGCCAACTCGAGTGAGTTAGAAGTCAAACGACAAAGATGTCCCAAATTAAAGATAACAAGTCCTCGCCAATCAAGCAACAAGAAGATTAAGAAGAAATGAGGGCCTATATTTCAAATCAGGTAAAAGATGCATACATATCATCTAAACTTTGAAACATTAAACAATATGTTTTGCAAATCTCATAAGAAAGATCCCCGATGGAATCCGTCAAAAGGAAGGTTACCTCAAAAAAGGCCAAGATTGAAAATAATTTTGAATTTTTTTTACTTTTGAGAAATTTTTGACTTGGGCAGGTCATCCACAAGAATTAGACCACTTGAAAATCTTTGTATTTTTCAACTAGAAAAGTCACCCACCAAGTGAGCCTCTTTGAGTTTTGGTATGGGCAGGCCACCTAAAAAATCTTTGTCTTTTTCTACCTGGACAGGTCACCCATTACAATAAGATCCTTTCTGAAAAATCTCTATATTTCCCCCCTGAGCAGGTCATCCATTAAAATAAGATCCCTTCTAAAAAATCATCGTATTTTTCTATTTAGGTAGGTCACCCATTATAATGAGACAATCTCTGAAAAATCTTTGTATTTTTCAAAAAAAAAGAAAAAAGAAAAGAAATCCCTCTCTATATTCTTCACTATTGGGCAGGCACCTAGAATAATAAGACCACTCACGAAATCTTTATCCTTTGCATTTCTTTTTCATTATCGGGCAGGTCGTCTGGAACAATTAGACCACTTGCGAGATTCCTTGTATTTTACCATCGGGCAGGTCACCTGGAACAATTAGGCTATTTTTCAAAAAAATAAACAAATGAAAATCAATCAAAAAGAAAAGAAGAGGAAAGGTTTTCACGTTTATTTGATAAGATTAGGGACTTAATTAAACTTTGAATTAGTTTAATTAATGAAATTATGAGCTTAATTGAAAGAATTGACAAGTATGGGAACTCAATTAAACTTTGATTTGGTTTAATTAATGATATCAGGAGTTTAATTAAAGAATTGATAAGTTTTGACACTTAATTGAAGAATTAGTTTAATTAATGAAATCAAGAACTTAATTGAAGAGATATCAAAGTTTAGGGTCAATTTGGGTTCAAATTGCAAGAAATTAAATTGTAGTGACCAAATTGAATAGGTGTTGATACTTTAGGGAGGCAGATCAAAGGATGATAGTCCTAGTCTAAAACGACGTCGTTCCAAACACTGTAAACAGGGGAAGTCTATTAGGTGATGCCACCTAAAATGGCTTTGGCTAAAGAGATCAACCCCGCCAAACCAAGCCAAATTCAAGGCTGCAATGTCTACCCACAAAACCTATAGAATTCAATTTGATATCCCTCATCCTCACGACACTCCCCTAACATAAGGATGAGCACCACCAACAGTCCAACAATGGCAATGAAAAAGAGTGTGATTGCGAATTATCCTGTAGAAAATGCAATTGATTACTATAAGCCATTGGATTTTAACTTTTTAGATGAGGATGCTATGATGTTAAAGAAAAAAATACACGATGTCAAAAATGAATGGTAGACCATGTATTTTGATGGTGTTATGAACATTTTCAAAAATGGCATGAAAGCAGAAATAATCTCTCTAAGTGGAAGGAAATGCCCCATCTCTGTCAAGTAGGAGTTTGAATGCACTAATAATATCATAGCGTATGGTGCATGTATTCATGGCTTGAAGGTTACCTTATAAATACAAGTTAGAAAGCTTGATGTATATGGTGGTTCAATGTTGATAAACTATAAAGAAAAAAGGTGAGTAGACCAAATATCATAAGTTAAGTCCATATAAGAAGTATCTTAACAAGCTCGTAAATGAGTTTAATGAGATTAAATTCACACATCTAGGTAGAGATAAAAATAAATCTACAGATGTTTTGGTAATGTTAGCTTTCTTAGTTAAGAGCGATTATGGAATTAAGGCGCAACCTATTTATATAAAGATTAGAAATTCCTTAGCTCATTGTTGCTTAGTTGAAGAAAAGGCAGATGGAAAGCCATGGCTCCATGATATCAAATAGTTTATCAAATACCTAGAATACCCATCAAGGGAATCCAAGGTAGATAAAAAAACATTAAGAATGATAGCAACATAGTACTACCTGGATGTAGAAATCTTGTATAAATAGGTGTTTGATGGTACCTTTTTAACAATGTTTGGATGCTGAAAAATTCAAGAGGGCCTTGTAAGAATTTTATGAGGTAAAATACGTTACTCATATAAATAGGCATATAATGGCCAAACATATGCATCAATCAAGCCACTATTGGATTATTATGAAAAGAATTTGTATATAGCATGTCAATGCTATATAAATGCCAAGTATATGGTATCATAAATGCCAAGTATATGGTAACAATATCAATGCACCTTTAATGTCTTTATTTAATAAAGTGTTGTCATGACTCTTTTCTATATGGGGATTGGATTTTAATAGGCCAATCAACCTAAAAGCAAGCGATATAAGCATTGTTCATTCTAATGGTGATTGATTACTTTAATAAATAGGTAGAAGTTTGTTCTTATGCATATGTAACCTAAAAAAATAGTCAATTGGTTCATTGAAAAGGATCTGAGGTTCACTAAAAACAATAAAAACAGACAATGACCATAATTTTAACGGAAAGATTATTGTTGATCTATGTGAAAAATGGAAGATCATGCATTTGAACTCATTTGCATATAGGCAAAACATTGAATGGTGTTGTGGATATAGCAAATAAGAATTTAAAAAATAGTTCAAAAAATGGTTGTCGCTTATAAGGATTGGTATGAGATGTTCCTATATGCCTTCCATGCACATTGCACTAAAGTGACGACATCCACAGAAGCCATACCATAGTCATTGTCTATGGAATAGAAGCAGTGATGCCTGTAGAGTTGAAATTCCTTCTTTAAGGGTCTTGATAGAGGTATAATTAGATGAGTCAAAATTGGCCAAAATATGATATGAACAACTAAATATGATTAGTGAAAAGAGATTGGCTACTATTTGCCATGGTTAACTATATCCAAAAAGAATGGCCATGGAATATGATAAGAAGGTTCACCCAAGGAAATTTAAAAAGGGAGACTTAGTATTGAGAAAAATTATATCAATACTAGGCAAGTAGGCACCTAACCATAAAGGCTTATATATGGTAAATAAGGTTTTTCACGAATTGCACTCATACTATCAAGAATGAATAAAGATGATCTTTTTATACTATAAAATCTAATTCTATAAAGAAGTACTATGTATAAATGATTGTATTCACGAAAATCAATCAAATGAAATTCAAGCTAAAAATCACTTTGCATAATCTTTATCCCTTTTCTCACAACTATCTATTATTTATATCCACCAACAAAAATCACAAATAAATCCTTTGAACCCAACACACGACATGATCTCATTAATAGATAATTGGTCTATCAAGATAACTTTAACTGACGTGATTTTATGAAAAACTCTTTCCTAAATGATTAATTGGCTTTTCTTTAACAAAAATTAAATTTGCATCATGTTGATTTTAGAAAATAAATTAATATTTGTTAAAAAATGATATATGACATCTCATTCTACCATCTTAAAAAGTTGGATTCAATATAAGAGATCCATTAGAGGTTTCATTCGGTCTAATGAAAAGACTTAGAGCAAAGAGGGTCAAAGAGGCAATTAATGAACTTCTTCGACATACATGGGCTAAGGTTTGTAGAGAATATCAAAGAATGAGAAACAAGTTTTGATTAATTTGATTCTTGTTTAAAAAAGGTTTATAGAGAAGCATATAGACATGACAAAAAGATTGAAATAAGAAGATTCGTTTGAAGATAACTTCTAGTGCTATATGGTAGATTTTTTAATTCATCAAGATGAAGAAGATCTATTCGTTTGAAATTGGGCTTCAATCCTGCCAACAGGTTAAGAAATTTGAATTTGGTCCAATTTTAATTAGCTAAGGTATTATTTATTTATCTTGTAGTTGATTTTAGGGCCTGCGAGATTTAAGGGCTTATTTGGGTTAGGTTTTGTTTTATTATTTTAGTTATTTTGGGCTTTTAATGTGTCAATGCCTATTTATCAAGTTTGAGTCCATTATATCAAATTAAGATTAGCTTTTTACAATGTAAACCAATTGTTAATATTATTTTTTAGTTTATGAGGTTTTCTTTAAGGTTGTCGCATATTGTGTGCTTTGTTTCTTTTTGTGTAGTTAAGTGATTTCCATACTAAGTTATTGATTAAACTTGCAAATTCTTCAAAGGATTGATCAAATTTGTTGTGATTTATACTTCTTGTTTGCATCTTATTATAAGTGTAAGACAGGGGTGATCAATTGCATATAACTTTGGTTCTCCAATGTAAGGTTCCTGTTGAGTCAAGTTGTAAACTTTTTCAAACCTCAAATTACCAATATAAGGGATAATTTTGCATCAATTTGGTATCAAAGCATGACTAATTTCAGGTTATATCTCTTTAATTTTCATTGTTACAAGTAATTCTAGGGTTTTTTAAAACCTTGCCATATCTAAGGTTTGTTTTCTTATTTTTTTTTGTTTCTTTCTCTTTAAGGTTTTAGCTAATATAGAAGAAAAAAATGGTTCTTGTTTAATCGTGGTTGTGTGTTTAATTTACAAAAAAAGAAAGAAATCAATTTTGATAGGGACAATACTTATCAAAGGCCGAATGCTCACATTGTCACACTTGACCAAAGTCATCATCATTAACATATAATTCTTTCACATTTTTAAATCCTAAAAGTCTAGTGTTCAAGGTATTAAGAAGAACATAACTTCAAGACAATGCATCCATAACAATGTTTTCCTTACCTTGTTTATACTTGATGACATATGGAAATGCCTCAATGAATTCAATCCACTTGGCATGTCGTCTATTCAACTTACCTTGGCTTTTTAAGTGTTTTAAAGATTGATAGTCCGTATGTATCACAAACTTGTTAGGCTAAAGATAATGTTGCCAAGTCTCCAAGGTCCTCACTAATGCATACAACTCTTTATCATATATTGGATAATTAAGTTACTCCATTAAGCTTCTCACTGAAATAGGCTATGAGCTATTTTTCCTGCATTAAATCTGCTTCAATACCTATACTCAAGGCATCACATTCAATCTCAAAAGTTTTTGTAAAATCAGGTAAAGAAAGCAATGGGGCCGAAATCAACCTTTCTTTTAACAAGTTACAAGCCTTTTTTTTATCACCATTCCATTTAAATCCTACCATTTTCTTTACAGTTTCGGTCACAATTGTAGCTAGAGTACTAAAATCTTTGACAAATCTTATATAAAAACTAGCTAAACCATGAAAACTTCTTACCTCATTTATTGTCTTAGGTGTAGGCCATTCTTGAATAACCTTGATCTTTGCCTCATCCATCTCAGTCCCTTTTGCATTAACAACATAATGTAAGAACGCAATTCTTTCTGTTCAAAAAGCACACTTCTTTAGATTAACATATAAGCTTTCATTTTTAAATATTTCAAGAACTTGCCTTAAATGATTAATATGCTCATCTCATCTTTTTTTTATAAATCAAGATATCATCAAAAAAGACAACAACAAATTTTCCAATGAAAGATCTCAATACATGATTCATTAACCTCGTGAATGTATTAGGGGCATTAGTCAAACCAAAAGGCATTATTAACCATTTATACAATTAATATTTAGTTTTAAATATTGTCTTTCATTCATCTCTTTTTTTCATTCTAATTTGATGATAACCACTTTTCAAATCAATTTTAGAAAAAACAGAAGAACCATGCATCTCATAAAGCATATCATATAATTTAGGGATATGTTGTCTATACTTTATCGTATTATTGTTAATAGCTCTCAAATTAACACACATAAGCCAAGTATTGTTATTTTTAGGCACAAATAACACTAGAACTGCATAAAAACTCATACTTTCTCAAATGTACCTTTTTGACATTATCTCTTCTACTTGCCTTTCAAGCTCCTTAGTCTCATTAGGATTAATTCTAATAGGTTGGCTAGTTTGGAATTAATGCTCCTGGAACAAAATCAATTTGATGCCTACTCCCTCGAATTGGTGACAAACCACTAAGGATCTCTTCGAGAAAGATATCCTTAAATTTATACAAAAGAACTTTAGCAACATTGGGAACATAAGAATTCAAATTATAAGAATTAAAATATGCCTCCTTATACAAGATTAAAATCATAAGCATATTGGAATGATAAGCATGAGAAAGGTCACTTTATTTTGCATAAAAAAATATGGTATTTCTCTATTTTTTTCCACACACTTTTCTTTTCTCACCCTTACTTCTCTCCACTCTCGGCATTCCCCATGTTTTTTTTTTATGAAATCTTCAAACCTATTTCTAATGGTTAAAACTTTCCCTCCAATTGTTTCGCATATATGGCTCACCTTATTTTTACTTGGCCTCACATCTTCACCATTATTTTTCATAAATTCTTGTTCAGCTTTATTGGCTTTCTTAAGCTTCAATTTATCCTCATACACTTTCCCTGGTCACAATGGAATAAGTGTGTAAATATTTCCATTTTTCTCTATAGTATACCTATTTTGGAACCTATTATATTTGGCCTTCCTATCAAACTGTTAAGGTCTCCTCAACAATAGGTATAAAGCATGAATAAGAACAATATCACATGCAACTTCATCCTTAAAATTTCCTACTATGAATATAACCAAAACCTACTTAGTCACTCTAACTTCTCCATATTCATTCAACCACTGAAACTTATATGGCTTATCATGTTTAGATGTATTCAGGTTCAACTTTCTAACCAAAGTTGAGCTAGCAACATTAGTATAACTACTATTATCAAGTATCATACTATATACCTTATTATCAATGTAGCACCTACTATGAAATAAAATTCTCTCTTTGTTGCTCTACACCCTCTTCACAAACCCGAACACTCAAAGATCTCCTTATAACCAAGGATTCTCATTGCTCAATACACTTCACATCACTACAATCATCAAGCTTTGTCATCCCCTTCAAATCATCCTGATTAGCCTATTCCATCTTACTATCATCTCTTATAATCATAAATCTCTTATTTAGACATTTATATGTATAATGCCCAAGCTATTGACATAAAAAATACATAATCTCTTGCTTATGCTTTGGCTGAGCAATATTTTCCCCTTTTTTCTCCAAAGTTACAACTTGTTTCCTAACAAATAAAGGTTCAACTACTTTAGGTGTAGTCATTGGTTTCACTTGTGCATCACTATATGTCCTAAAACTCGACTTCTAACCCGAAGACGAACATGAATATCCACCAAGTTTTGCATTACCTTTTCTCTTTAACTGTTTCTCTATTTTTACAACCATGTATACCATATCCTCAATCACTATATAATGCTGCAATTCCACCATATTAGCAATATATTTATTTAATCCATTAAAAAACCTAGCCATTGTGGCATCTTTATTGTAAACCCCGAGAAAAAACTTTTACATAAACTGAAAATAATATAGATGAAAAAAAAAACTTTAAATTAACCTGGAGATAAAGAGGGTAAGGTTAAATATAAGAAAAACAAATTAAATTCAAATATTGAGGGGTGGAATTATAAAAGACAAAAAAAAATGTATAACTCAAATTGTAAAAGGAAAAAAGGAATGGGGTCAAAAATAAAATACTTGAGAAAATAGGGTCAAAGTGTAATTAAAAAAAATTAGATTATAAATATTACATTTTCTTTTTCCTAAGGCTAGCAGCAGTGGAAAAAAAAGGAGGAGAGAAAATTTTTATTTTCCACCAAAAATTATGAGAGAAACACCAAAATTTATTAGGTTTATACAAGATTTAGATCAATTGGTAAGGAAATCATCATTAGGCAGGAAATTAATAAGGAAGAAATGAAGAAATTGTTAGGGGAAGAGAAGGAGAGGGCCGAATGGTGTGAAAAAATGAAGGAGTCAGAATTGTTTGATTAGTTAAGGATCAAAGTCCAATTTATCACCAGGTAAGGAGTCTTAAACTTGATTATGCAAACCAATTTGAATTTGATTAGGAATTGGTGTATTAATCTTGAATTTAAGTTAGGGTTCTTGAGTAGAATTTGGAAGAAATCTAGAATTGTGTGGAATTGAATTAATTAGGGTATTGTACATTGCTTTGAATGTGAAATTATATAGAAATACCAAAGAAAATTTAATGGTTAAAGAATCAAAGGTGGCTGGCCATTGGGGGAGTGAATTGGAAGAGAAGAATTTATGATTTTCTTTGTAAATTTCTTGTGATGGTTAGGTAAGATAATTATTGCATGAGAAAAAAAAGGGAACCTTTGGTTCCCTTAGGCTAAGTTTTGGCCAAGGCAATGTTAAAAGGGAGGAGGAGTTTTTGAGATTTCATATGTTAATAATGGATAAATTATGTGTTATAGAAGGTTTGTTAGTAAGTAAAGTATGATGATTTGATAGTAAGGAAATTTTACAAGGGAAAAGCCATGGTTTTCCCTTAAGGGGCTCTTGACCTAAAATGGCCATGGAAGAAGAAAAGATGAACGATATGAATTATGTGGATAAATAAAATGTCAATGTGAAGGTCAAGGATACAAAGAATGGTTTTAAATGAGAAACCATAAAATTTAACAAAATTAATTATAAAACTAAATCGAATGCATATGTTATGTAAAATGGAAATGAATATGTTGACTATAATGAATAGCATATGGCTTGAATTAGGAGGAGTTTTGAAATTAGGTTAAATGTGGAATCCAATAATATGTATATTTTCTTGAAATGGTTTTGACCATTTTACACAAAAAGGGCAAGTTAGGTTAAACGATTCTTGGGAGGTCATATTTACTAAGGTTACTATATGTATAATGTAAAAATGATTGTTTTGGAGGAAGAGTGGAAAATGAAGATGTTTGAAGGTTCATTTAAACCATTGATGAAAAATGGACAGATTCGTATCCCTAAATTCCAGAAGGGATTTGAGCCTAAAAATGATAGAATTTGGAAGAGGTTTCTCATGGAAGTTATATCCAAAGATGTTAGCTTTTCAACGAGTATAACCTTGTTAAATTTAGAGTTCTAGAACTCCAAATATAGGAAAAACTATGAGAAGAGGTCAGATTGCAATCTTTGCTGACAGTTTCGACAAGTTACTAAAATGGGAAATTTAGACGCTTTAGGGGCAGAATTAGGTTTCTTTAACTCAAAAAATGTGTAGTGTTATGTCTTAGCATTTAGAGGAAATAATCCATGTTCAAAACCGAAGTTTATAAAATTAGTTATGATCAAATATCAAATAAAGAACAATGATTTTAAAGTATGTAATGGGAAACATAAATGTAAAGGAAGAATTGTTGAAGAGAAGTCAATATTTATTATTATTATTGTTATTATGAGAAATGTAACTTGAATTGGTGATAATGTGGAATACTTGTGAATAAAGGAAGGACCACATGAGCTGCGCAACAGTAGCAGAAAAGCGCGAGTCGAGCTTTTGTAGTACGTAGGCGTTCTACAACCTATATCCTTTTTAATTGTACATAATTTTGAAAATTTGTTTAATTTTTGGATTGTATATATAAATGTTGCCAAAAAAGATAAACATCTAATGAACAAATGAAAAATGAAAACAAACTTGATTAACTATTCCGGTTAGGAATAGTTAATGATATTAATGGGTTTCATTGATATCGACATTTCCTTGGATTCAATTAGTCGGTCCTGAGTACGAGAGGCTAATGATGTTCGTAGGGTCTGCTAATATTGACATGATCACCTTGGAACATGAGAGATATTGAACTTGATTAACTATTCAGGTTAAGGGTAAGTAATGATATCAATGGGTTCCATTGATATCGGCATTTCCATGAAAATTGATTAGAAATTCCTGGTATAGAGAATAATGATGTCATGGATTCTTAACATCAGCATTTTCATAGATATTTCAAAGTACTGTTGGGACTTGATTAACTATTTCAGTTTAGAAATAATTAATTATATCAATAGGTTGCATTGATATCGACATTCATGACAAATTTGATTAGTCAGTCCCGATATGGAAGACTAATGATACTAATGGAATTTGTTAGTATTAGCATTACAATCCAAAGGTTTTTAGGAAGAAAAAGATTTGATTAGCTATCCAGTGAATGATAGTTAATGATACCAATAAATTGGTATTGACACTCACTTGAAGGAATTGTCCTTCGGTATTAAATATGATATTGGTTGGAAATTCAGAGTGGAATGAAAAAATGTTAGTGAATTCATTAGAAGAAAATTCTAAAAGGACGAAGTAAGGAATTGTAAGAAATATGAATGTATGTTAGTCTTGAATAAATCACTTAATTACCAATGTTAATATTGATTTCCATGATATTTATTATCCAATGTTATATTTGTTTTAGGTTCGTCACACTCACGAAATGAGTAATTATTAAATCTTTCTATCCTTTTGTTATTTAGTTTTAAATGAATGCTTATGTATTTTGTATCTTAATAAATTGTCGTGACTTAAATTGTAATAACATCTTTTAATTTGAATGTATAAACTCAAATTATATTTTTTGTATTTATATTTTACATGAATATTTATTTACTTATTTAGTGTCATTTAATACTTCATTTCTATTATATTAATATTTGAGAAATTGTGATTGCATTGATGTCTATTATATTAATATTTGAGAAATTGTGATTGCATTGATGTGAGTTGTTGGATTTGAGACCCAAGATAATTGAGTCGTGATTGAATAATGGTTAATAAAAGTGTAACAAGTTGTTATAGATAATTTGGGACATCTCGTATAGGACAAACTCTGCCAAAGTTTCGGTAGACATTTTAGTAGACCTTTGCATGAATTCATTTAAAAAAAAAAAACATTACCATGTTTTTCCTATATTACAATTGGTGTGTTGTTCTAGTAACTGCATTGTCACATCTATCCTAAAAATATTAGCTCTAATCATAACTACTTTTATTTCCTTAAAATACTCAACCATGCTTTTAGAATCTTGGGATAAGGTTTGTAATTTATTATAGATCTCCTTATAATTGTGAGTAAGTACAAATATTTTCCTCGTGGTTGCCTTTATCTCCTTCCAAACTTTTATTGGCATTTCTCCCTTACGCCTTCTACTTGTAACAAGCTGATCCCACCAACTAATTGTATAATCAGTGAATACAATGACAACCAATTTAACATTTTTTTTCTTCTGAATACCTTAGTAATCAAACACAAACTCCAATTTCTTTTTCCAATCCAAGTAAGCCTCTGAATCATTCTTTACCTAAAACCCTAGAATTTAGAGTTTAATACCACCCAAATTATGTCCAAACCATCATGTTCTTCAAAAGTCCTATCCTGGCCAAATATATTTGTTGGTCGTGACCTACCTCTCATTCTCTTCCTTGGTCATGACTCATACACAAGACTTTGTTGCATTCAAAATTTTCTACCATAATCAACTACATATTCCTTCTCCTCCTCCTCTTCAGAATTATCGCCCACACTCTCATCATTCATAGTAGCCTTAATGGTATGCATTTTAACTATCTTTTTCTTATGACTAGGAACTCCTTGTCGACTAATCATCTTATCAAACTTATTAATATCTCCATCATAACTTCCATTCTATCATGTCTTTCCTCCACTATTCTTGTATTTTTGTTTTGTTCAATATTTTTTGAAGACATTGTTTATACTTGAAATAAAGGTTTGTAGCAAAGAAAATTTTTCCTTACACAAACCTCACATGTTTACTCTCGCAATAAAATTCACTCCTCTCGTGTTTCACATAATTTATTAGGCTATTCACTCTAATAGCCTTGCTACACCTTTTACCACTTTATTCCCGTACTTTAGTTTTTAGAAGTAACTTAGCAATTTATCAAATAATTAACCAAACTATGCAATGACTTATTTTATGTTTAAAGACTCAAGAATCAACAATTTTTCAAACTTTTCAAAATAAAACTTGAGAACGAACTTACAAGTAGCAATGTAAATTTGTGCGGATATAATGATGAAAATGAAGACATGAAATTAAAGCATGAATTATTATTAAGAAACAACAAAAACTACAAAATTCAAGTAAATAAAGAAAATGATGCAAGCAATAAAGAAACTAAAGAAATTGATGTAAGATAATTATGTTCTACCCAAAACTTTAAGAAATCAATTAAGATCACCAAGAATTTCCAAGACAAGTTTTGGCTAAACCTTCGTTCATGCAAGATCTAAATTTCTGAATTTCTTCTCTAAGAATCCTTTCAAGATTACGATTTTGATTAATATTTTTTTTTGTTCTTTTTTTTTTACATGTGTTGAATTTCTCAAGTCACAAAGATAAACATAATTTGTTGTTTTGTATGTAACTTTTCGATACCTTCAAGACTTTTAGGCATGATGGATTTTTAATTAAAGATAATTGTGTGCTCCTAAATGTTCGTTGCGTGAATTGTTTGTGAAGGAAGCTCATAAGGGTGGTTTAATGGGACATTTTGAGTGGTTAAGACTTTAGATATGTTACATGAGTATTTTTACTAGCCTCACATGAAAATGGATGTTTAAAGAATATATGATAGATGTATAACAAGTAAACAAGCCATGTCTAAAGTCATATCTCATGGTTTGTATACGCCTTTACCAGTACTTAAGGAACTTTAAGTTGATATATCCATGGGTTTTGTTTTAAGGTTACCTAGGTTTAAAAAGGGTTAAAGATTCAATATTTGTTGTTGTATATAGGTTTTCAAAGATAGTGCATTTCATATCATGTCATAAAATCGATGATGCAACAAATATAACAGATCTTTTCTTTAGGGAAATAGTTTGGTTACATTATGTTCCAAAGAGCATTATGTCTGGTAGAGATGTTAAATTTTAAAGCTGCTTTTGGAAAGTTTTATAGGGTAAGTCAGGAACTAAATTATTACTTTTTACTACTTGTCATCCACAGACAAATGGTCAAACAAGTGGTAAATAGAACTTTAACTTAATTGTTGAGAACTATTATCCAAAAGAATCTTAAAAATTAAGAAGATTGTTTGTCATTCATTGAGTTTATATATAATAGGAGTATGCATTCTACAACAAAGTTTTCTCCTTCTCAAATTGTGTATTATTTTAATGCTTTAAATCCATTGGATTTATTGACTTTACTTGTTGATGAAAGAGGTAGTCTTGATAGAAATAGAGAAACACAGGTTGTCAAAGATTTGCATACCAAGGTATGACAGCATATTGAAAAGATGAATGAGCAATGTGCATTTAAAGCCAATAAAGGACGGAAAACGATGGTATTTAAACCAGGAGATTGAAGTGCATATGAGGAAAGAAAGGTTTTTTGCTTAAAGGAGATCTAAGTTGATGCCGAGAGAAGATGGACCATTCCAAATTATTGAGAAGATCAATGTAATGCCTACAAAGTGGAATTGTCAGGTGAATATGATGTTAGTGATTTATTTAATGTATCTGATATAACATTCATAAAATTTCAAACAATATCAAGTCTAATATTACGTCATTGTTTAAAAAAAACCAAGGAAATCTTTATTATTATTATTATTATTATTATTATTATTATTGTTATTATTATTATCTCTACTAAAATATCAGCAGAGTTCCATTTGAAAATTCAATTTCCCTAGTGTCTACATCATATCTCAATCATTGTTCAATCCATTCAACTGGATGGTTCAGATAATAGTCATTAATGATGATGTTTTATCACATTTTCAATCAAAAAATAAATTAACAACTACACTACTTGCCACAATGACCAAAAGTTTATGATTACAACTTAATTTATATATTATAATAACATGAAGTTTATATATGCATTACATAATATTTATGGAGGGATTACTCATAAATATCATATCAAGTGTATTTACAAAATGTTCATACTTTAAAACTATCTACTATTAATTATAATTACATACTTTAATAGTCTATGAATTTATCACTTACAAACATAAATAACCAAAATGTATCATATAAATAGGTCCCTAATATGAAATCTAAACCAACACAAAGGTACCAAAGTAACTAACCATGTCAATCTTGAGATGTACTTGAAATATCCATATGAAATAATCAAGAATACTTCATAATTAATCTCCACCATTTAAACTAATTAACTTAATTTTGGTACTTCATTGAATAAATGTAATTATCAAATATAATATCCTTTATACATGATTCATACTCCATTTCCATGTTATGAATATACCAACTATCTAGTATTTTCGATTTAAATTTGGCAATCTATATTGGAGAGTCTACAATTTGGCTTTCCTTCTCGGAAGCTATTCATTATGATAATTTCTTCAAAGGAATTCCACACCACATAACAATTCTTTTAACGAAATTCCATGCTGCACAACAATTCCTTCAATAAGATTCCACTCCATATGAAAATTCCTTCAATGAAATTCAATGCTACATGGCAATTCCTTCAACGAGATTCCAGGCCACACGATAATTTTTTTAACAAAATTCCCCATCACACAACAATTCCTTAATTGGAATACCAAATCAATTACGATATTCCCTTTAGAAAGCCTTAGTTCATCATTTAATTAAATCTTTTGTCTTACATATGTTTAGCAGTGTTCCCAAGTACTTTTACATTAAAAGAGTTCACAAATGGAACGAAAATGCACACAATAAAAAGTTAAGGCATAGGGCAGCTACCTGCTGCTATCTGGCATATAATAATCCTTACTGCGTGCACAACTCTTGTGGCCTTGCCTTCATCATCATTAACGAAACAAATTTTTCATATTCGATTCTTGTCATCTTATTTCAAGCAATTTAATTCTCAATTCTTAAATTAATCCAAGTGTTACCAATTTATCTAACATGTTACTTAACATAAATTAAACATAACAAAATAGTTCATCATTCATTCTATATTCATTTTTATACAATTTCATATAATTTACAATTTCTTCCTTCTAGGCCCAACCATTTCATTACTCGATATTTCATTGTTTTATTAATTCAACTCGATGAAAATCATTATTCACATGATCCTACATTCATTTATAACACAATTAATAGTCAATATCATAAATGCATAATTTCCCCGTTTTGTTCTTTTTATGGTTGACCCTATAGTCCTTCTTTAGCTATCAATTTTCTTCATCATTCTTCCTTGATTTCACTCCCATAACTACTTACAAAAGTCTTAGAAACTCAATTTTTAAGAAATTTACTTTCCCCCTAAATGTCATCTTAAGAACCCTAATTTAATTTTGCTAAAATTTGCTCAAAATCAATTAACTCTTGTTCAAATTGATATAGAAGGGTTCTAAACGTCTTACCTGGTTACAAAATATATTTTGAAAATCAACTAGTTGAAATTTTCCAAGGCTTCCTCTTCTTTCTTCACTTTTTCTCTTTAATTCAATCTTCCCTCCCTTTCATCTTTCTAAATTTCTAGTATGGATGTGTTTCTCTCTCTTAAAACCTTCTCTTTTCACTCCTAAATCTTACTCTCTAGCCCTTCAAAGTGAAAAAAAGGAGGAATAAAAAAAATGTTCTTCTCTCTCTTGCTGCACACCATCGGGTTATAATAGAGATAATAGCTAAAATGGTCTGATCATTTTTTTAAATTGATCTAGTCATTTCTCAAAATTCCTAGACCATTTTTTTTTTGTTAAAATATACATATTCAACCATAAATTGTTTTAAAAAATCTTATCTCCCCATTTATTTTATTCATTTTCTTATTTCATTTTATTACACTTTAATTTATATTATACTCTTAATGTATTTTGGGTTTTAAATCCAACTTTTCTTTGTTTAATATAAGTGATGATTCGTGGGTGAATTCTTTCGAGGAGAGAGGGGATGATGCGATTCTAGCTTCAACACCAAGAGATTCATTAGAGGTTCTATTGGATCTAGTCACAAGACTTAAATCATAGAGGTTCAATAAGGTAATTAATAGATTTCTTCAAGAATATGGTTTAAGGTGAACTTCGAGAGGATATCAAAAAATAAAAAACAAGCCTTAATTAATTTGATTCATGTTCATGAAGTGCTTGTAAGGAAGCATCCAGACATTATAAAAAGATTGGAATAATAAAATTCAAATTTGCCAATTTTGACCTTTCGCTACATACTAGATTTTCATTCAATTCCAGTTGCAGTGGAAAGTAGACATCCACATCTATCTAGTGATATATGGTGGACCTTCTAATTCATCAAGACGATAGAGACCTATTCATTTGAAGTTAGGCTTCCATTCTACCCGCGGATTATGAAATCTGACTTTGGTCTTGTTTTAATTAGTTGGGCTATTATTTATTTATTTATTAGTATATTTTAGGGCCTGCATCATTTAAGGGTATATTTTGGTTAAGTTTTATTTTATTATTTTATTTATTTTGAGCTTTTAATGTGTTAGGGCCTATTTATCAAGTTTTGGTCCATTAAGTCAAATTAGGGTGAACTTTTTACTATGTAGACCAATTGTTAACATTATTTTTCAGTTTATAAAATTTTCTTTGAAGTTGTCACATATTGTGTGATTGTTTCTCTTTGTATGGTTGAGTGATTCTCATACTAAGTTCTTTACTGAGCTTGCAAACTCTTCGAGCGATTGAACAATTTTGTTGTGATTTATACTTGTTCGTGTCTTGTTATAGGCGTAGAGTGAGGGTAATGAATTACATATAACTTTAGTTCTTCAAGGCAAGGTTTTTATTGGGTCAAGTTGCAAACTTTTCTTCAAACCTCAAATTAGCAATTTAAAAAACAATTTCACATCATTTCCTTTGCAATGGTCATGTTTACCTAAATAAACCAAACACAAATAAAATGAGAAAACCATCTAATTTTTCAAATCTCTCATCTCACATATCATGCAATTTGTTTTAACATTATGAATAATTATGCATAATAGACTTAGAAGTCATGGACTTATAAAAAGCAGTTCCCTACAAGTCCGAATAAATTATGTTAAATGAGGTCAATATTTATCAATCTGAACAATTTATGTTTGAAAAGAGGAAAGACTTTTCTTATTTCTCTAATTTCATATTCAAAACAAAATATCTATTTTTTCCCCTTTTTTTCTAATAAATTTTCTTCACAAAGAAAAACCTTGAATAAGATCACATCTCATACTACAGGTAAATAGAAGCACAAAAATTAATAAAATGCCAAGTGAAGCTCCAAAAGCAGAAGCAATCCAAAAGGCCCATATTAACAATCCAAAATGCTAGAGGCATAAACAAATAAAAGTTATGAAAAATTAAAAGCATAAGCATGCCCCATCAAATTTATAATAAAGGGTGAATTAAAGAAATGCAAAAATAAAAGCTTAAGAAATAAGTAGTAAACAAAGTGTCGCAAGAATAGTTGAAAATGATCCTATGTTATTTTTATCCCTTTAAGCACTTTTTAAGTCAATGGATTCTTTCCTTTCATAGCCATGAGCCATAGTTTGCATTGCATGCCTTTACAAGTCCTTTTTAAAGGCGAGTAACTGAGAGAGATAAGTTGTGACCTCAAACATGAAAAACTATTTTTCAAAAGAGATGACTTCGCAAATATTATATTCATTATTATTAAAGGTGCTAAAAACTTTAAATAATTGAGGCGTGTATTATTGACAAATGTTGAATATTTTCCTGAGCCAACAATTAATTCAAACCACATCAAGGAAGATGTTAAAAACAGAAGATCACCTTGTTAGCCCTAAAAAAAAAAAGACCTTTCTACTAGTCACCTTCCATTTTGCATAAAGTGACTAAACTACCACTACTTTGAAAATATTTTGGTGAGGTTGCAAAATGAATTTTGGATTGTAACTATGCATGATTATACAATTTCAAAAACAAATGCTTTTATGCTCACATCAAAATAGTTCATTTATTCAAAATACAAGCCGGTCAATATTTACAATGTAACAAAAATCCATTTTTAAGTAAGGATTTTATTGTAAAGTCGAGACAGTCATAATAGAAGGAGTCTCATAACAACCAAGGAAGAAGAACTAACATGAATTATTGTAGTCACACACTTAGAGGCCACAATCAAATTGGAAGGCAATATCATAGGGTATGGGCAAATTATCTCTCTAAATTATAAGGAATGGAATTGAGTTTTTTTCAAAATAAGCACAAATAGAAGTAACTACTATGAAGGGCCCAGGTAATATAACATATAAGTAGTTGGACAGATAATCTCCTTAGGTAAACTTGAGCATGCTAGCAAGTTAAACGACTAGAAGATGTCAAAATAGAAGTGGCATGCCTTAATCATCAATAGAGAAATTAGACCTTGAATTGGAGACCTATATTCAATAGTCTTTTAACCCATGGTATATAGTATTATGCAATTATCTATAAGAAATCCTCAAAAATCAAGAAAAAAAGTCTTTGTTTTTTTAGACTAGCAAAGTTCCTACATTTAAATCCAATAAGGTTATGATCAATCCAAGTCCATAAAAATCATGCACATTTAAGTCTCACAAGAGTATGATGACTAGGCCTAATAAAGAATTGGTAAAGTACTAAGAATTTCACTATACACCAAGAACTCATCTTTGTGTTAGAAGCTTAACCTTTGTCAGAATTTAACTTGTTCAAGGAATTTCACTCTGCATTAATAATTTAACCATTTGTCAGAAGTGTAACTTTATGTCATTGAAAATCAACCAAGTACTATAATTTTAGTCTACATCATAGGAATTCAGTCTTGTACAGGGATGATTGGCCTTACATTATAAAAATTCAACCAATACCAAGAAGATTGGCCCTACATCACAAGAATTAACCCCTATACCAAGAAACTTAGCTTGATGTCACTGGAATTCAACCCAGCACCAAGAGATTTGACCATGTGTTAAGAATTCAACTATATTATCATGAGAATTAAATCCAACAATCATGGAGCCGTTGGTTTGATCATGAAGGTTATATAAGTGCTAAATGAACCTCGAGTTGGTCGACCTCTAAAATGATCAGGATTTTTTTATGATGGCAGATAAAGCCATCTTTTAATTTGACATGTTTCATTTTTAAAACACCATCTTTTATTTACAAGCTTACTACACAAATCCCATGAAAAACATTCTTTATAGACTTTGTACCGTAAGTGTTTTAAAATAGGGTAGTTGTCATAGCCCAATTTTCTACTTCTATTTATGAAAAAAGATCTTTTTCTATAAATCTAGTCAATTTTAATTATTTCATTATTTTTATCACTATTGTTCATTTTATTTTGAGTTTCAAGTTAAGACACACACACACATATATAGAGGCATCATCTAAGGCATTGGAAAGAAATATCACCAACCCTATAGGAAATTAATAGAATATTACAAATTTGACAGGTAAAAAAATAATAAATAAATATGGATTACCTTCCATAAAGGAGAAATTATTATATGGTAGCTATTTAAAAGGAATCAAGTGATTATGGAAAAAAAAATAATTATGAAAAACCTTCCATAAAAGAGATATTCATATGGTACTTGTTTAAAAAAGAATAATTATGGAAAATAAATAGTTTTGGAAGAAAATATAAAATTCTTGCACAATTAATGCAGGTTTTTCCTTAAAGATAAAGGTAAATTTATGATTCTTTTCTCCAAATATAAGTTAGCAATATAAATAGAGAGAATAAGGGGGGAGGAGAAGGAGGAACAAAAGGTAAGCAACTACAAAAAAAAAAAAGTGTTTGAAGAAAAACTAAGAGTTGGGGGCAAAAACTGAGAATTGGGTTTAAGAAATAAATCTTAAGGGAATACATAAAATTTTAGTGTAGCAGGAGATCCAGTAACACATCATAATAGTGGTTAAACAAAAGTGATTTTTTAGTTCTAATTCAATTCAATTATAGCAAGCCTAGGTCAGAAATGAGGTGTCTGTTAGTTTTTTTAAGGGATCAAGTGAATAGAATGCATGATATTTTTTAATGTATCTTATTTGCAAGTAGAAAAATTCACATGAAAAATATTGGCTTTATCTTATGTGAAAAATATTGCTAATCCATCTTTTCCTATTATAGCAAATAAGCATAAGTGTTGCTATCCAATTTTTTATCCATGTTTTTGATAAATTTTCAAAAAAAACCAAAAATAGAAAAAACCAATGAAAACCCAAAAAAATATGTTTTTAATATATTTGCATTATTTTTAGCATTTTCAGTGTCATCTCAAAAAAATTTAAATTTCAAGGATTTTTTGAACGCGTTCAACTTTTAACGTGTTATTTTTAAAATTATTGATTTTCCTCGTCAAAGTGAGGTTGATATGGCTTGTTTTTGAAAAAAAAATCAAATACAGATGTTTTACTAAGCATTTAGGGAAAAAAGAAAAAAAATGATTTTTTTTTCTATAAATAGATAAAAAAAAAAACCTAAACCAATCTCTCTCAAAGCAGTTACTCACCCTCCTTCCCCATAGACCAGAGATGTCGCCTCCCTCCCTTAGGGCCAAGAACTTCCCTCTGGACACAAGCCTCCCTTTCCCTTGTCACTGACTCCTTTTATCCTTCCTCCCTTACTGCTGCTTTCCCAGCAAACCCTGAGACCTAACGCTCTCCCTCCCACAACCGTCATTGCCCCTTACCTTTTCTCACCCACGACCTCCTGATATTACACAGCCGACCCAACAGCCCCATTGTCGCCCTTCACAGACCAGCTCCCTTCCTCGGCCAACCATTCCCTAGCTCTTTCCCAGATCTAACCGACCCCTCTCTCAGCCACCGATAACGCCACCTAGCAGCCCGCTGGCCCTTGTCTTTGTCCTCGCCAAGACCTGAACTGGCCACCAACAGCTACACAGACGCGATAGAAACCCATTTTCCAACAGTCCCTTGGTCATACCACTGACCGCCTGAATTAGAAGAAGAGGAAACAAAAAAGATCTGCAGAGAGAGGAGCAGATTTGAAAAAGAAGAAGGGAGAGAAACATATCCGAAAATAGTGAAAGAAGATTAAAAAAGATTGCTTATTATGTTTTGCATGTCACCACTGGCAAGGAAGGAAGGAAGTCATTCCAGACTCCCTCTGTTTCCTGGTTTTTTCTCGCGGCAACGCGTGAACCAACATGTTGCTAGTGGCGGTGGCGAGTAGAGCAACGCGCCACTGTTGTTTTCTGCAATTTTAGAGGGCTTCCCTGCAATTCCTGTATTTTGAGGAAGGTGTATTCTGTAATTTTGGAATTGTTAAGGTGTTGTTTAGGTAATTTTAATTATTGTTATTTTTCAACTTGTAAGTGTAAGTGTATGTGTAAAACATAATAAAAGGGGGATGTGTGTGTTTGTACTTTTTTTTAATGTATGTTTTGTAAATGTTAAAAAAAAAATTAAATGTTTTAATTTGCATACGGTCAAGTATCTTAAGTACAAATAAAATTATATTGTATTTCCTGTGAAAATGCAAGAACATGTTTCTGTATATATTTTGGGATTTAATACTGATTTATTAAAGCCTTAAGAATTTAGCTAATATTTTAAATTTTTAATTCACATCAAAATCACGAAGCAGTTTACCTCAAGTAGGGTGCGCTAGGGTGCTAATACCTTCCCTAGCCACAACCAGTCATTTACCCGTGCATCTCTGACAAAGACCAGTACATGCAGGTTTCCTAGTAACCTTCAATCAAATACTAGGTGGCGACTCCCAATCATCAAGCAAACGAACGAAAATCGTCATCGACATCACACAGGGACTTGTGACAGTAAGGATGATTAGGTTAAAAGATCATGCATACCTTGTCTAGTTTAGTCAAGAACATCAACTTTTTTTAATTTATGTGTATAAAACCAATAACAAACCCATAGCTCCTTTTTAGGCTATGATTGGGGCTATAGAGTTTTAACCCTATCATAAGTATGATTTTATCCTTGAAAATTGACTATGGTTGAGTATGTGTCTACTTGTAAATTAAAAAGTTATTATAAGAACTAAACATAATATCCTTGCCATTCTCACCTTGTTAAATATGGAAACGATAATTATTTTGTGAACCATCGGTTAAAATAAAATAATAATAAAATAAATATGGAAATGATAATTATTTTAGTAATGGAGTTTAGGATTAAAACTCTTAAATGTGGCTTATTTTTAAGAACGTTAATGAGATGGGATAGCCGATTAAAGGCACTCTAAATTAAAAGAGAAGGGCATAGTTATAAATTGTGGTATAAGAGGGGTATAAATACACTTTTGGTATAAGAGGGGTATAAATACACTCTTGGCTTATTAAAAAAGCCAAGAGTGACCGACTATTAAAGAGAAGAAGGAGAAAGGTTTTGCCAAATTTCTTTATTTTTTCTTTAAAACTCCCTAAATAACACTTGAATGAGTTGTTTGAGGAAATTAAAAAAAAAGGGTTAGAAGGAGTTTTAGCTAGGAAATTAAAGGAAAAACCATTGAAAGGGTTGTTTGAGGGGGACAGTTTTGGAGAAGAAAAGGAAGGGATAAAGAGGTGAAGGAGAAACTTGTTTTCTTGCCATTTTCTTCATAAGAAATTGTGGTTAATAGATGATGAACCTTAATCAAAGCATAATTTAAAGTATTAGCATGGATTTTATTGGATTATGTATTGTTTTGCATTATGAAAAATTGAATTAGAGGAATTAATTGTTGTAATGACTAGTTTAATGCTTGAAACATGTTTATAAGAGTATATAAACAAGGGTTAATATATCAATTTGAGGCAAAATAGAGGGATATAAATTGTATTATAGATTATTCTAATACCTAACAATGATAAATTAATGCATAAAATTGAAGGAAAATGAAAGGGAACTCATGGTTGCCTTTATTTCATATTTTCAACCAAATTAGGCCATAAAAGGAAAGGGAGGAAAATTAATGTAAATAGTGTGAAATCATCATGAAAATGTGTTTTGAACTTAAGTTGTGTAAATTGATATTAAATTACAAATAAAGGAATGAAAATTTGGATATACGTATATGTTTACAAAAAAAATAATCGAAAGGTGTTACTTAGGAAAATTGTGTAAGGGTTCAACAATTTTGAAAAAAATAAAAACAATTAATGAAGATGAAATTATCCTGTATTGGCATGGAAGTAGGAGCTGGGACATCTACAGGTTGGTGTCTAACTCCTATCGTAGTTAATTTATACACTTCTAAATTTGTTATATCTTGTTAAACGACATTACAAAGTAAATAACTTGGAGGATAAAAAAAGGGAAAAAAAAGAACTCTAAATTTGATTAGATGTTCTTACAATTGAGAGATTAATGATATTAATGAGAACCTTTAATATCAGCATTACCCGAATTTGATTAGTCGTTCCCAGGATTGGAAGACTAATAATATCAATGAGAATCATTAACATTGGCATTTCCTGAATTTAATTAGTCATTCTCGGAATTGAAAGACTAATGATATCAATGATAATTATTCTCGGAATAGGCTGATGATATCAATGATAGGCATTAGTATGAGCATATTCTAATCGAATCATGTTTGAAATAAAGAATAAAATTATCAATTTGGAATTGATATCAGCCCTTCTCAATGGGCCTAGGTAATCAAATGATTAATGGTATTATGATTATTGATGTAATTACTG
>Ga0325405_1000395_pt1 | contig 41896 bp, 29 predicted proteins | sample PopdelMetagenome_21_FD_205663 | JGI IMG/M metagenome (GOLD analysis project Ga0325405, IMG submission 205663) | Populus deltoides microbial communities from Bellville, Georgia, United States - Xylem-Control-R2 | ecosystem: Host-associated > Plants > Phyllosphere > Stem > Wood/Secondary xylem... | reverse complement strand
AGTTAACAATATAAGTAACTTGATCATAACCAGGAATCATATGAAACTGAATGTACCAAACCATAATTAATTATAAGGAAGGATACATAATTATTATATGAAATTGAATGTGTGTGTGTGTGTGTGTGCGCTTGCTGCTATGTTGTATTAATTTCTATGTAATTATTATATGTATGTGTGTAAAATATTTTTCTTCTTCATGGAAAGTTTTTTTAGAATTATAATATCCAACCATAAATTCTAATTGCGAAAGGAAGTTAGCTAGTGGCCCACATTATCCTTGCTATATAATTTTCCAAAATAGTAATCAATATATTGTCAAAAGTGTCATGATTTTGTTTGTGGGTCAAATGAAATTATCAAACAATAATGTTAATTTTTTTAACAACAAATTATTATGAAACCAACTGAAGCTTGTAAAAAGATCCCTCCAGATGTGAAATGGCAAATGAAGCAATTGATAAAGGACTTTACAATGGAGAAAGAGACTTAGAATTGATATTGAAAATTCTCAATCACTTTCCAATGATGAAGTTGAAGAGGGTGATAGTGCAAATCATACTTTAAGTGATATTGGTTCACAAGCAAATAAAATATTGACAATGCAAGGCACAAGTGCAAATAGAAAAGAGATGACTTTATTCGTTCCACGAACTACCCTAGGTTCACAACCTAATATTAAAAGTATAATGGCTTCTAAAGAGAAGGAACATAATGCAAGGAAGGTCATGGAAAAATGGTGGTATGATGTTAATGTACCATTTAATGTGCTAAATCATATTATTATCAACCAATGATAGATGTCATAACATCAATGGGACTTGGTTTTAAAGGACCATCATATCATGATTTAAGGGGACCACTTTTGAAAGGTCTAGTTCATGATGTCTATGAATACCTCTTTGGAATCAAAGCTGATTGGAAACTTTATGGATTCTCCATTTTGGCATATGGATGGTCAAATAGGAGGAATGTACAAATTATGAATTTTCTTGCTTATTCTCCAAGAGGTACCATATTCTTGAAGTCTGATGACACTTCAGGTCTTCAAAAAGATAAAGGGACATTGCTTGAAATGTTTGATGAAGTTGTCAAAGAAGTGGGATAAGAAAATATTGTCCAATTTATTAGTGATAATGAGTCTGCATTCAAAACTATTAGGAAGGCTTTACAACAAAGATATGGCACTTTCTTTTGGTCTCCTTGTACTACCTATTGTATTAATTTGATGTTAGAAAATATTTCTGATCCAAGATATTTTTTGATGATTGATGAAACCATTAATCATGCATGGGTTTTAGCTTTGATGAGGAAAGACTTTACTAATGGAAATGATCTATGTTGTCTTGTCATTACAAGGTTTGCTAACTATTGTTTAAGCATCCAATGTTTACTTAAGTTTAAGAAAGAGCTTCAACAAATCTTTACTTGCACAAAATTGGTAGAATCAAGTCATGGTAAAAGTAAAGTTGGAAAGGAAATAGCTACTATAATTTTATAAGATAAAGAATTTTGGCCTCCGATATGAACATATAATCAAATTTGGTGAGCTTTTGGTGCGAATTTTTTGGTTAGCAGATAGTGAAGAAAAACCAACAATAGGTTATTTATATGAGCAAATAGATAAAGTAAAAGAAGCCATCAAGACAAGGTTGAAAAAATAAAGTATCTCAATATGGACCATATATCTGGGTAATTGATGCTGGATGGGATAAGCAACTTTATAGTCCATTACATGCAATAAGTTATTTTCTTAATCTTGGAATCTATTTTTAGCCTTTTAAAAAAAACAGAAACAAGTTACTCGAGGTTTGCTTAGCACAATTACTAGATTGGTTCCTGATGATGACACTCAAGATGTAATTAGTGGACAACATAAGGAGTCTAAGAAAGCAATTGGTGATTTTGGCATGCCCCTAGCTATTCGTAAAAAAGAAGTTAAATCTAGGTAATAAATTTTTTAAAAAAATATAATTTTGTTTTGTATCTATAATATCTAATTTATTGAACTTTTGTCTTGTCTAGTTGCATGGTGGGAACAATTTGGCAATGATATTTAAAAACTTTAAAAGTTTGCAATTTAAGATCTTAGTCAATGTTGTAGTGCAACTGAGTGTGAAAGAAATTGGAGTATATTTAAATTTATCCATTCTAAAAGACAAAATAGGTTAGAACACAAGAGACTGAGTGATCTAGTATTTGTTCGTTATAATTTAACGATTCAACATAGGTAAAATATCAAAATTATCATAATAATAATAATATTGAAAATGATTATTACTATTTTCATTAACAATGATATTAATTTTTAAAAATTAAATTTATCACTAATATATATGGTTTATATTCATGTTTGTTTTCATATTTATACTTTGTAGGAATTTGAGCAAATAAGAGATGCTTTAGATCTCATTAGCCTTGATAACATTGACCTATTGAATAAATGGATTTTTGAAGGACCTAGCCTTTTTGATGGAGAGGATATAAGTTGGGAGACTATTAAAGCACCTTTGTATACTTTGACTTTAGAGGATGAAAAGACATCTTTTGATGACAAGAATGAGCTTGGTGGAAATGATCAACTATTGGAATGTCTAGTTGATGATTTTCCCTACATACCACCACAAGATCAAGATCCTTATTTCTATGTTACTGATGGAGATGATATTTGATTTATGTTTATTTTGTGTTAAAACATTTTACTTTCATAATATTTTGGTATTTTATTTAAGTTGAATTACTTTAAGTTAAAGTTCTATTTAATATTGACTATTTATAAATGTTTTAAATTTTTAAATTATATTTGTTTGACATTGTTTTTGTATTGCATAATTTAAAATTAATTTATCTTAATTTGAATTATGTTTGTTGAATTATATATATATATATATAAACAGTACAACCCCAAAATGGCACGCCAAAATGCTCTGAAACTAAAATATTTCATTCCAATTGAAGAAACGAAACACTTACCAAAACAGAATTGAAAACCTTGCCCTGAGCACCTCATAGTAAACCAATTAAAATAATTTGTTAGACTCAAATGCAAAACAAAGAACTATTCAAGGATAAAATTAAAAAATAAAATTAAGGGATAAAAATGAAAAAAACACAGACTTAAAGGGTATTTACAGGGAAAATGTCATGTCTTTTTAATTTTTTTCTTAATTCTTAATGTCTTTATGTCAATGTCTTTAACTAGAACAAGTTGACAAGATTTTGTTGTCATAAGTTTTTTCTTTGTAAATAATGGTTGATATAAGGGTAGATTAAAAACATCTTTACTATTCTAGAAATTAATAAAAACTAAAAGAAAAGGTAAATTCATTGTTTACTTTCTCATAAAGCATTGTTTCACTAGAATAGTGCTATGCTTCTTCTTCTTTTTAATTTAATCTTTTTGATTTCATCCTTCAACATTGGATTTATTTGGAATTGAGCTTTATAATATACTTCAATGTACTTTATATGGGGTTATCATAGTCATATAGCTTTAGTCATGAGTTTGACAGATTGTAAACCCCCAGTCTAAAGTTTACATAAAGGAAAGTTGGACTAAATATGTAATAAGTGAAAAATTGAAATTATAAATAGATAAATAATAATTTCAAAGCCATAAATGGCTGGCCAAGTGAGGGAGAGAGGATGAGAGAAAAACTTTTGAGAAACCCTTGAAAAATCATCCTAAAAACATAAAAGAAAACAAGATTAAATGATCAAAGGGTATTAGAAGCATATTTGGGCAAGAAAAATTGAAGAATTTAAGTTATTTATATAAAGAAAGGCATAATTTTAAGAGGTAAAATAGGAGAGGAAGATAAGTGAAAAAGTAAGATGTCCCAAGCTTCTAACCTGTTTTCTTCTTCTTTTATTAGAAGGTAATAAATTTTTCCAAACTAGTTATTTTGTGTGGTTTTATGTAGAATGAATTATTAAAATGGTTATTGTAGAGGTATGTTAGGATTTCTATGTTAAGGTGTTAGGATTATGGAAATTATGGATGGATGATAATGATATACATAAATAATGAATGGGTAAAGGTTCAATTAAATTAATCGAAAGATAATTTAATCCTTGCCATGTTTAGGGTTTCAATTAGTGTATGTAGGAATAATATTTGGGTAATTGATGTAATTACCAATTGTATAGTGTAGAATTGTGTTGTTTGGAATAAATGATAAATAAATAATGTTTGATTTGAACCATCAGGAAAAAGAAAAGTTCACCCTTACATGTTATTTGTGTTTCGGCCATAATTGTATAATTTAGGGTTGAGTTTATTTGGATTGTTTATTGATGAATCATGTAAATATGTATTATGTTTAAGTGTTGGATGATAGTTTAAGGTGTTAATTGTGAAATTTTTGAAAGAAACATATTCATTCCTTAAGGGGGGAAATTTGGCTAACATATAGGTAAATGGAGATGTATTTTTGAATTGAAATAAATGAGGCAACTATAACTGCAATTCAAGTGAGGCAATTTATGAATAATACTTGAATGTGTTAGTCTTGGTATTAAAAAAATGAGGCAATTTATGAATTGAAATAAATTAAAGAGAAAAACTAATCTGCACCTTGGTGAATAATTCGGTAAGTATAAAATAAAAGAAATGATGAGTTTTTTATTTAATTTAATGTTCATCAAATTAAGTGTGGTAGTTAAAGGAATTAATTGGTGGGTTCAAGTGTGATGTATAATGTTTTGAAAGGAATTTCCTTGATATTTCCTCGCGAAAAATAAAATATGTTAAGAAAAGATAAATTTATTTAATTGGTTGAGCCAAAATAAGATTTTGTCTAGTTTGTATGATGTGACATGATATTATATGGTAAGTAATAATGACATGGAAAAAAAAAATTATGTTCTTGCCTTGAATTGAAATTTATATTTTACTTAATGAAAATATGGAGTTGGTTATGGTTTGGTCAAAATTAAAAGTAATGTGATGTACATGTTGGAACAAGTGAGTTCGCGGGTGTCGTGCAATAGTAAAGGATAAATAGCAGAGCTCGGGCACCAGATAGGTGCTTTACACCTTTGACTAATATTATTAAGCTTGTTTAAATTTTATTAAATGCTTATTGCATTGTTATTATTTGTCGATTATGTAACAAAAATGGATATGAAACTAACTAGTATTTATTGGATACTAGAGGCATGAGATTTATCTAATGACTGAGATATAAAACTGACTGGTATTCCTGGGATACTAAAACTTCCTGGGATACTAAAACTGACTAGTATTCCTGGGATACTAGAGGCGTTAGATTTATTTGATGATCAAGATATGAAGTTGACAAGTATCCATAGGATACTAAAGGTGTTGGTGTGATTAACAACCAGGAGTTTTCTGACTAACTATCTGAAAGGAACTAGAAGTGTTAAGTTACCTGACGAATGAGATTTTTATTTGACTAGTATTCATGGGGTACTAGAGGTGTCAGTATGACTGATGACCTAGATTAAGAATTGACTAGTATTTAAGGGGTACTAGAGAGATCAGGTTGCCTCTTTATATCATAAACTCGTGCAAAATAATTTGCCTTTTTCATATAACCTCTTTTGATAGATTAGTAATGGGAACACAAATATATTTTGGATATATTTTATTTTGTGTAATCAAATTTAATAATATTATTGTAAATTACATTAGAATATGTATGTTATATTCAGTGTAATTAAATGAAGTTAGATTGTAAATTTAATCATATCCATGTTTGTTCTCTTTTTTTGAATAGGAATATATTTCATAACTTAGAGAATTTGACATATAATCGACAGAAAGACAGAAAGACCGTATATAATTTTTTCAGTGATTAAACAGTGGTAGTAATATTTGTTGTAATTTTTTTTCCAACTATCTGAAATACATCGGTGGACTTAATCCATCACGAAGATCATTAGTAATTATTTTAAAATATGTTTAATAAAAAAAACTATTAAATAGAAGTAGAAAATAATTAAAATAAATTAAATGAATATAAATCAACACTCAATGATACCCAGAACTGAGTTGCTTATTAAAAAGAAAAAGAAAATCAACTCAAAGAAATTTATAACGAAAAAATAAACAAAAAAAATAAAAATAAATAAATCAACAAAAAAACATTTCCACCTAACCTAGAAAACATATTCTAGAATCCATAATCAAGCAAAAAATAAATTCATTTAATTGAAAACAAACAAAAAAATTAAATAATAATAATTCAAATCAATCATATACATTAATTTGAATTGAAAATTGGAAAAAAAAATCCAACTAAAATCCAACAAAATTGTTTTCATGTGAAAAATAATTCCTACAACAACATTCATTACAATTATTAAGAACAAAAAAATTAAGAAAAATATTAAGAAAACAAATTTAATGAAAAATAAATAAATAAAAAGAGAAAAAAAAATCTTACCTTAATTTTGTTGGGAGTGAAGCTAAGAAAATAAAAAAAGAAAAGGAGAAGACATACACCTAAGCGTGGAGGAGAAGAAAAGAGAAAGAAAGAGAGCGACATTGGTGTTTTTTACAGAAAGGGAAGAGAGAAGAAGAAGAGGTGTGTCTCTTATGAAATTAGTGATTCTAATCTTTTAATTGAGCTTTTCAATCGATAGTTTTACTAACAGATAATTAAATATTAATATTTGTAATCATTTCGTCGATGATTCTGCTTGTAATTTTTAATTTAATCAAAAAAATTAAAAATCCCTCAAATATCACTAGCAACTTTTTAGTTTATCAATGATTTTGTTTTTAATACTTAATTTAAATTTTTAATTTAATCAAAAAAATTTAGAAACCCCTCAAATATAACTGATGACTTTTCAATCTGTTAGTGATTTCGTCTGTAATATTTAATTTAAACAAAAAATTTTAAAAACTCCACAAATATCACCGACGACTTTTCATTATGTCAACGATTCCATTTGTCATGAACAGTAATTAAAAGTGTAATTGAGAAGTGAACAGTTTCATAGCTCTTTGGAATATACTGACGAACTTAATCCGTCAATAATACTCTCTATATTTAACATAATGAACAGTCTCAGAAAAAAGAAAGCAATTTCAATGCTTTCTAGAATATATCGACAGACTTATTTAGATGGTGTATCTATTCACATTTTACAGTTCCAATGCTCTCTTAAATATTACAGACAGATTTATTGATAAATTTTACAGATGGATTAATATCGCTGTTAATGTCGTCTGTATAAATGACACATTATTATATTTTTTTTAACTCTTTTTAATTCATTTTTTTTCCAATGTAATTCCCTCGGTATATACTGATGAAATATTTTCATCGGTTTTTTACGAAGGATTAGGAAGGAAATATTTTGTTGATAAAACTCATTGCAATCTACTGACGAAAATATTCCATCGATATTTTTGTATGTATTTGTCAATTTTCTAATAGTGTGGAACAAAGTCTTTGTACCTGCTAATATGTACTTCATTTATTGTCACTTATTCTAATATTAATATAAAAACTATATGGACTTCAATAGTAATCATATTAATATTGACATGACTTGGACGATTTAGGAAGATTAAAATAATGTAAGAAAAGAAAAAAGAAAATTATATCAAGTATAGTATGTGATTGTCAATTTCTTAAGTAGAAGAAGCACGGACTAGTGGGTATTCTTAGAGTACAAGTTACAGAAAAATATAAAAATATGAAAGTCAACGGGCGGTGGTGGCCCTTTATAGCTACAAAGAGTTCTTGGATTCAATTCTAGTAAAACTAGAAGAAAAAAAAGTGGACTTTGTCAGTTTGAAGTTAACCCTTCATTTCTTATTATGAATCTTGTCTCTTCCTTTATTTATTTATTTTTTTTTCTATAGCAACAACTAGCTAATAATCTTATATAAGGCAAAAAAAAAAAAGAAAAAAAAATGAAAGTCAAACAAGAATGCTTAAGGTCAAGGACTGTTTCTTGTTTTATTATTATTATCCTATGCTTGATGGTGTCATGATCTTGGGATTGTTACTTGTCATTTGTTAATCTATTACTTGACATGCTCTCTCTATGTAACATGCTAGCAAGGTATGAAATGATCATATTTATCTAACAGTTTCTACATTCATTTATAATCAATTGCAAAGCATTTCTGTACAATATCATTGATGTTCTTTGAGTTTCATCAAAGAAATCACATCGCGAAACATCATTTATTAAGAAATCTAGTTAGTAAAACTTTCTTTTTTTCATTCTCTTTATTTTGAAAATTTTGTAATTAATTCCTGTTGGAATAAAATGATTAAAATAATATTTTATATATAGAACACAAAACCATACTTTTATAGTAAAGTTAAAGTTATTTTATACTAATATTTATAATTATATATCTTATGAATAATAATATATGAAACCATTGTGCATGGTTTAAAAAAAAAACATTCTCATGAATATTGATCAATAATAATAATAAAAGTTTATTTGTTAATTTATTAAACAGTTCTAAGAATTAAGTATTACCTTATATTTTATCTCCTAGCACTTTTTTTCCCTTCTGATTGAAACCTTGTCTTAATATTATAGTAGCCTTTTTTTATTAAAAAAAAATCCATGTATACAGAAAAACAAATCATTTTATAGAAACGGAAATTAATTCGTAGAAATTAAATAGCATTGATTAAATATAAAAATTCCAGAAAAATCATTGAATGAAATGAAGAATATATTACACTATTAGAGCTACCGGCCCCTAATTCTGCATAGAGAGGGCGTCAAAAATCATATGCATGCGGACATGAAATCGAATAGTATGAGAACAAATGGCATCAAATATTTATGTAATTATATTTATTTATTTTAAAGCATTTTTGAGGGTTGGATTTGGACAAGGATCTCTAGAACATTTAACTTTTCATTAAACGGTCTGTTCTCAAGTCCTTTTCTTCTCCTGTCAGGAAATCTTCTTTTGCATGGTCGATACAGAATTCTCACGACGCGAATCTTCGTGCAACTTGGCAATCAAATTAATATCCGTGAAAACCTATTGGACAACTTTACTAGGTACCAACTACCTTCCATGCACTCTTGTAAATCCTTTGGACAGAGACTGTTCAAGCTTGTCTCTTTGGAAGCTTATCTCGTGTTGGAAAATATAAAAGCAGCAGCGAATAGATATTCTGAATTCTATACTTAAGATGGTTTAGAAGATACTTGTAGATTATAAATGTTACCTTTTTTTTTTATAGAATGGAGAGTTATATAATCATTTCATTCTTATAAATTAATCTGGAGTTGTGAGTTATATTTCATTCAGTCTATCTAAGACATCATAACCGCTCACACGTTTTCAATTGAGTTTATTCAGCTAAGAAATGGTGACGTGGTAGGCCATGAGAGATTTTTGTGCACCTAACAATGTAGGTGGAGTAGGGTCCAACCTAAATGGCTTAAGAGACATGCACTATGCGAGGAGCGTCAAGCGTGAATCCATGATGATGCCTATACTTATAAAAAAAAATTAAGAGATGGAGTGGATGGACCCATAATGATGTCCACACTTAGAAAGATTTTTAAGACGTTGAGGGTTTCACACCTATTCTTGAAAATATTTCTAAAAGGTAGAGAGGAACTCATGACGACACTCATACTTAGAAAAAAATTCTAAGAGGCAGAGGGAAACTCAAGATACTTAGAAAATTTTCTAAGTGTTTAGGGGAATCCAAAGAGAATGAGTCTATGCTTAGAAAAATATCTAAGAGGCCAAGGGTAATCCCTGGAAGAGGGTCGTTCTCAACGATAACGTGAGGCCCGAAAGCCCTGTACTGATCCAAGATCATATCGGAGGATGATGTGGATCTGCCCACAAACATCAGTAAGGATCCATTATTTGTTCCAAACAAGTCAATTACAAGGACTTTTCAAGGGTTGTAACGAGGCTTAGGATCAATACGAGGAACATTTGGGAATGTAGCTCAAAAGCCATTTAAACTAGTGGAGCATAAATACATCAACTAAAGCTCGAATATATAAGACATGTAAAACCAATCACTTTATTTAACAACTTCTTCAATTTGACTTTAAAGCATTTAAACCATGTACTGAAAAAGATCATTAAAAAAAACATTTTTTGTTTCCTTACACCTTTTTGCATTCATGTATGAAAAGAGTTGTTCTACAGACATAGTCATACCACCAATCTAGACACCCCACACTTATTTCTTGGACATCTACCTATACATATCATAATAATGAACAATGCTCTGGTAGCTTTATGGCTTGGGTAAATATATTATTTTTCAGGTTTAAACCTTGTAACATGGGTTTACAATAAACAAAATAAAGCTAAAAGGGTTTCAACAAAGAGGACATCTAGCTACAAGGAAGACTATTTGGCTCATGTAGCTTATAACAAAGAGGCTTTAATCATGTTCATACTTGTATATGTCAATGTGATCTCAAAAAGAATCAAGGCAAGTTCTAGAGAAATAAATCCATGTAAGAATATTTCACATGAAAGAAAATAATGAGATTAATATAGATGTGTCAGTCTAAAGGCTTAAAATTTTCCTAGCTTTTAGTCTACCAAATTTAGTCACATAAACTAATCAATAGCAATAGATTTAAAATCAAAAATATATGTTGCACATCACATATAATCTCACTCCTCAATCTTTAAATTTAATCACAGAAAAACACAAAATATTCATCTATCACAATTAGATATATAATGATTTTAAGCAAAAATCGTAATGATAATTTAAGATCCAAGAGTACTAACATCTTCAAATTGAAAACTAAGTTTGCATGAAATTCATGATTAATGTAACTTTGAACAAGGAAAAAAGAAGAACTTTTTGCAACCATGTAATTACTCTCCCTCTTCTTTTCTGTGTTGTGAACATCCTTCCTCTCTCTTTTTAGGGTTAAGGTTTGTTATGTGTGTGTGAGGAGGTGGAGAAATTTCCTAGTTAACAACTAAGTTATAATCAAATTACTTTTAAGTTTTCTTATGGCTAGAGAGGTTTCCTGGTCATAGGGGACCATTTCCATGTCATTAAGGAGCGGTCATGTCATCATCTCAAAATGGAAAAATTGGGATGGACTCGTGCCAGTCTACTGGCAAATTTTAAGTTCGATTTCAAACATATTGTTCTCTTTTTTATGGACGAGTTAGAGCGTGTTTGGCAGTGTGGTTGCGGTTGCTTTTCAAATAGCTTTTCGTGCCGAAATACATGCTAATGATGTTTTTTTATTTTTTAAAAATCATTTTTGACATCAGCACATCAAAACGATCCAAAAGGTACAAACCGCACTCAATTTTAGCAAAAAAAAAAATTCAAAATTTAATGAAACGCAGTTACAAACGCAATGTCAAACAGACCCTTAATGGGCTTATCATATATGGATGAAAAAGTTGAAATATCTAGCTTACAGCCCAAGTTTAATTGTAGTAAAATTCCATCTATTTCTCTAGAAATGGTCTAAAGAGTACACGGTTATTCAATCTGAAAAATTTGCTTTAACTAATCTTAATCCCATTAGGATTCCTTGTTCAAGTTGGATTCCTAATACAATTAGGATTTGCACTTCTTAGCTCCAATAATTCATCTCAATGTTTGTAATTCTTTGATTGAAATTCTACTAAAAATACCTAATTTAGTTCCTTTTTATACACTGTGTCTCCATAGCATTGTTAATCACAAAACAAGTTAACTAAGATACTGGAAGATATAAAACATGTGTAAAAAAATAAGAATAAAGTACTAAAATAATATAATAATATGAGTGTATCAATTTTCTATAAAAAAAAATATAACTTAACTCATTTTCATTGCAAGTTATTTAAAAATAAATAAATTTTAAATTATAACAGAAAATAAAAATTATCATTTAAAAGCTATGCCAAATAAAATCTAAATGCTAAACATAAATATTCACAATTAAATTTCAGTCTACCAAACATGAGATAGCGTAATAAACCACCAATAAATCTTATGACAATAGCACAACGCGATAATATTTTTTATGATTTAATTATTATTATTTTCTCATTGCTGAGAAACATTTTTTCCCATCCCAAATTCACCTCCCTTTCTTTCCCTCAACCAGTGTCTCCCCCACAATATTACTACCATTGATACGTACCCAAATAATGCGAGAGGTTTTCTTCTTCTTTTCGTATCATTTAAGCAAGAGCATTGAATATGTGAAAATATTATTTTGTCACTGCCTTACAGTATGATACTTATTATATTTAAATTCAAAATTCTATTAATATTTTCTCAAGCCTTTGAGAACAAGTTTCCCAGCTTCGACCTCTCATTTTCTCTTGACTTACATAATATGGTTGACTTTTGGGCTCTGCCCCGTTTGATTTGGTTGTGGCTGTTTTTTATTCTCTTTTTTTTAGAAAAAAAAAAAAAATCAATTTCGCTCATCAAAAGCCCTGGAGCAGACTCTGGTTTTGCATTTTTTGGCAACATTATAATTTATTTCACTACGTATCAGTTCTTAGGACAGATATTCATTGATGGAATGATCTTGTAGAATGGAAAATAGGAAGTTGGGTGAAACGAGAATTTATTTCAGGAAACTTGTTCTTGTTTCAAAGCCTTGAGAAGGCAAAGCCTTTTAGCACTAAAATTTATTCTATTTTATATTCATTCTTTCTAAATACTTTTTGTAGAGAGTTTTTTTTTATGTTAGAGATTATTTTTTATAAAAAAAATCAGCATTTTTTCTATTTTTTATATGTTTGAGTAATTTTTATTTTAAGTTATTGATTGGACTTGCAAACTCTTCAAATGATTAATCAACTTTGTTGTGATTTTATATTACTTGTTCACATTTCTTTATAAAAATAAAATGAGATTAATCATTGCATATAATTTTAGTTCTTCAAAATAGATTTTTGTTAGATTAAATTGCAGATCATTTAAATTTAATTTTAGCATATGTTGGGTGGTGTTCTCGTCATTATACCCTTATTATTTCAACTATTTCGTTAATTATTTGTGCTCAACACTCCTCAAGACAGGTCTTGATATTCAGTTGATAAGTAGTTTTCTAATGACCATTTACAAGGGACAAAATATTTCTTAAGGATTTATATTCTTAGAGTAACAATTTATTTATGTGTTATTAATTAATGGTTTAGCAAGGGATGGATGAGTTTATTAATTAATGATCATGCCTCGGGTATTGTCTTGGTTGGAAAGTTATCCTAAGGTTATCTTATGTCAAACTAGCATCCAATTAATTAGGCTTTTATTGGGTAAAATTAAAAAAAAAAAAAAAAAAAAAAAAAAAAAAAAAAAAAAACCTCATGGGCATAATGAATCAACATTGCCCATGAATCTTAGTCTACAATGCGTGGGAGAGCAATATTTCCGCACACCTTTTACAGTATTTCTTAATAGTAACAGGCTAAAAGTTCTATTAGGTTGTTCTGCGTTTTTTTCAAGGGAACTTGGGGCCATTTGTTATTCGTACAGTGGGTGTTTTGTGGTATGCATAGGGTCAGATAAAATGAGTTATTGTTGACACTATACAAGATTAACTACCACAAAAATGTTAACTTGTAAAATTCTCTAAATGAACAAGGAAACTGTAAATGAGAATAGCCGAAGAGGTCCTTTGCTAATTGCTCCATGGAACTTGCGTGTTAGCTGAAGAGTGCCTGCCTCCTTTGCTTCACTTCTGACTGCTTTAATGCCCTAGCTAGTACTGTTTGAAAATTGATTATGGAAATGTTCATTCTGCCGTGTCAGGCTATAAAGCTGTCCTCACGTTTTAAATTAGAAATCCATAGAAATATTTGCATCCGGCCCCTCCTCGCAGCTATTCTGCTGATTTTTATTTACCACCTGTGGCAAAAGTTCTTCAGGGCATACAATGCTTACATCTTGCCTGTCATGTTTTACTTCTGCTACATTGGTGTATGAATATTATTACTGATCGAAGACAGTCTAAATTCTGAAGGTGCTAACCATAGACGTCTTGCTTCTCCTAGATGTCAGGTACAGGTGTCCCTGTACTTTAGTTGCTGGCTATGTCGCCCTATTCTATTCAGGCAAGCGAAAATAACAAACAACCTTGAAGATTGACATGAGATTGGGAAAATTGCAAAAAGTTGATCCAAGAATGATGGTGAATTGTCAATCTTTTTGTTATGAAGTTTTGGTCATTTTGTATTTTGTTTTGGGATCACATTTCATCATTCAATGAAATATGTTTTTTCTTTGTCTCTTTAATTATTGTTCTCAAATCAAGAGATCTTTAGCATTTTATTTTGATCAAACTACAACATGCAAAATTAAGGCTAAAAGTGTTTTCATTACAGAAATGACTCAATGACATGATAAACAACATGAGGTGACCAAATAAATTTTGAATTCACACATGAAATGGAAGCACGCATCATATAGCTATTTTTGCAATATGCATAATGACATATAGTGAATTCGGTAGTTATGGACTCACGAATCATGACTCTTTCAAATCTAAATCATTACGTTGGACAAGGTCAAAATTTATTGGTTCTAACCGACTTTGCTTGAAAGAAGAAAAAGTCATCTTTATTATCTTTTGATATTTCTTGAAATATATATCCCTTGCAATCTTATTTTGAGTATGGTAGAATTTTTCTTTCAAAAAAAGAAACTTTAACTAGGATCACACCCCACATTGGAAGCATGCGAGAGATATTTTGAAGACACTAATAGAATCAATGGAAAGGGGAAGGCTAAGAACAAAAATCCAATGTTTGAGAAGAAAAAAAGAGACATAAACTGGGGGGTAGAAAATACTGATGTTGGTTTTTCATTATCATTCAGACAAAGCAATGAAGATAAGTGCTGAAATTAATCATGTCATAGTTAGTAGACACCACAAATATCGAAAGTCAAACACCAGAAAACATATTAAGCTATAAGCATGACTCTCAGTATCTATGATAAAGTCTTTGATGCCATCAAATGATCGAGATTGGTTGTTCATCAAAGAAAAGTTGGATTATGACCTATGTTAAAAGAATTTTGATTTTATCTTTAACATGGTTGTATGTCATTTCCTCTACAAAAACGACAAGAGAAAGAGAGTTAATGGATAGTTGATATTGATCATAGATCTTTATAGCCCTCAAACACCTTTTGAGCTAGTGAATTTCCCTTTCTTTCATAGCCATGAACCATAACTTGCATTACATGCTTTAAAAAGCCTTTTTCGATCAAGTAAGCAATTTGAACTTATAAGTAGCGCTTTCAAAACTTGAATAGTTTTTCCATAAAGGTCGTGACTTCATGAATTAAGCTACTGGTTACTATGCATGCTGCTAAAAATGAGTGCTCAAAACAAACAATCTTTCTTGATAAAGCCTCAAGTTTTGACTTGAGCATTTTGTTTTTGAAATTCACAAAAAGGTCACCTCATCACAAACCATCAAATGATATGCCCAAGATCAAAGATTAAAATTTAATCATACAGGAGGTCAATTTTTGTTTTCAGAATACAAGATAACCAAACGATTACATATATTGAATGACGTGTGTTGGGTCTTTGACCAAAGAAACTTGATTTTTTAAAATACTTTCAAATACTAACATCTCTAATTTCATTTCAACAATTAGACTTGAATAGACATGACCTTTGAAATATGAGAGTTGATTCCAGAACAAGAAAGATTGTCAAACAAGAAGAACATCAATCGAGTTTGTAAAATCCTTGACAGAAATAACATTGACACTTCTCGACATTTCTCAACACTTCTTGAAAAGTGGACCCTGAAAACAAAAGCAAACATTATTCAGATCAGTTGAGGGGCAATGAAATATGATCAAATGATGAATCAGTGAATTGAGGACAATATGGTTCAATTAAAGATAATCAGTGTACGAGCGCGCTTAGATCAATTAAGGGCAATGATGTTCAAGAACAGTCTATGATCCAGTAAACCCCAGCAGTAATTGAAAGTAAAGATGTACCTAAAGGACATCTTCATATCATCATCTTAGGTTACCCTGTGGAACATGGCTATGACTCTCGACCGATATTATCGTACAATTGCATTTAAATGAATATCAAAAAGATGCACACAACCAAGACTAACTGTGGGACCACTGTTTTGAAGACCACAGTGCACTTCCCTGCATGAATATATGGCACACCAATGAAAATAATGAACTCTGTAACAAATACATGGCACACCAATTCTCTTCTAATCTCATGTTAGGCATAGAACCCATGGCACGAAATCACACTAATTGATGAGCCACTTGGTTGGCCAATGACACAATTTCTTCTTCAAGAAAAAAATTCCAAGCTAGGTGTATAAATACATCTAGACTCATAAACATCCAGAGGACCAACTTTGGAGATAGAGACTCTCCACCACATATAGTATAAAATGTTTGGTTGTGGTTGCTTTTCAAAAGTGTTTTTTATTTGGAAATGCATCAAAATAATTTTTTATTTTTTAAAAATTATTTTTGATATCAGCGCATCAAAATGATCTGAAAATAAAAAAAATTAATTTGAAGTAAATAAAAAAATAAAAAATTTTCAAATTTTAAAAAAAAAGTGCTTTTGAAACGCAAAAACAAACAGAGTTTTACGAAACTCGGTTAAAAAAGCATGTAAAAACTGTTTTACAAAAACTGTGTTTCAAACTCAATTTTTTAGTGGGCCCCACAATATAAAACGCAGTTTGGTGTTTTACAAAACACCTAACTGTGTTTTTTAGACCGCAAATGCAAAAGCTACAACTAAACAAACAAACCTACATGTTTTTTGCTGCACATAAACCTCAATCATAATTTTTACTAAACACGTATCTAAATCCAACTAACCACATTTAACCATATTTTCTTAAAACTTACTTTTTAAAAACCATAACCACAAAAACTACCTTAAAAACAAACACACTGTCACAAACTCTTGGCCTATAAAAAATCTCAAACCATAGCAAGCTACACCTAAATATACACATTACATACTTTTATTTTTCTTTTCTATACATCACAAACTCTTGGCCTACAAAAAATATCAAACCATAGCAAGCTACACCCAAATATACACATTACATACTTTTATTTTTCTTTTCTATACATTATGTTCTCCCTCACATTCAAGTATCAACTTAAGCATCGGAAAAACTCATTTTTTCAGGAACTCTTGGACATAAGCTTAGCTCAGTTCACACGTCTTGGCATAATTTCACGGGAGACCGTGTAAAGCTCAATTTCAATGCAAAGTTTTTTGATGACTTCATCACTGTACAATCTAAATCCTAGCACAACTTTGTACTCTTCATTTGCGCATATCTCTTTAACAGTTGTATATGATTTTGTTAAATTACAATATCTACTAGTTTAACAGGTAAAAACTCTTGTTTTAAACACTTTGGATAAAATGGCCTAATGTGAATACTAATCTCCTCGACAGTCAATCTCAATTTTCTTCATGGGTTGATGGTCGATTTAGTTTTTTTTTTCTTTTGTTTTCATTAAGTAAACATTTATTTTTCCTAATCAAACAAGACGTTGCAACCCCCATCCTTCTTTAGTGAAGAGAGTGCCTTTCCAACCTTCTGAACACTTCATTCATCCACCATTTTTCAGACCACAAAAGCTACAGATCAGAGGTTTACCACCAAATGATAAAATAAGACATCACCAGTTGACGTAAATGAATCCTATTGACACCTTTTTTGGGCACATTGATCTTTAATCTATAGTCTAGAAATTCTTTATAAAAAAAAAAATAAACTCTAACAGAGGCAGAACATTTTGAAAACCATCTATGCTCTGAGATAAAACCTTCGGCCCTACTTTATTTAAAGGTTGTGACGGTGCAATTCTCAGAGAATCACTGAACTTAAAAGTTGCAAGTTTATTAGGAAAAGGCCAAAGATAGTCAAGTGGGGAAGTGCGTGAGCTTAAGACATCGGTAACACCTTGATTTTGATTTTGATTCTTTCCCCATCATTACCATGTGTTAGGATTTATTTTTCAGTAACTGGGATTAGCTGAATCTTGAATCTTTTGACAAAGAGCTTTTTTCTTCTCTTAATCTTCTATAGCAATTTGCTTTAGTAATTAAGAGTCTGCTATCTCGTCAAATGAATGGGTTGGTTTGGTGGACTTAAGCTGGAGTCTTCAACTATCTTTTCTTCTTTAAATCTGCTAGTTATTTGTAGAGTCAGCCTAATCCATGCTCCTTCATTCGAGAATCACTATGAACTCGCATAGGAATCTGTTTTCCTTTTTCTGCTAAGTCATATTTTCTGTGCATACAGTCACCTGCTTTTCATTTCGAAGGAACATAAACAAGGCCCTTCCATGACCCACTAAACTAATGGATTAGGAGAAAATACTGCAAAATATAAGTTCTGTTAACGTTAAAATATAAATATATGAGAGATTCACGCCTTACCCTTGACTTCATTTTAATATTATACGAGGAGTAGGAATGTGACTGTCTCTATCAAAATTCAAAGCAAATTATGCGAAAACCATTTCTCTGCCTCTCCAGTCCCAAACAGAGAGCATGATGATCATTTCCCTGTCCCAAGGAGTGTAAACAACCTAAAATACAAATACGATGTTTAATATAAAATAAATAAAAAGAACGACTCCGCTGGGGATCGAACCCAGAATCTCTGGTTCCGTAGACCAGCGCCTTATCCATTGGGCCACGGAGTCCTTGATTGTGAATCAACGCTCAGACATATTAATAAACACATTATAGAACCATGCCTAATAATACAAAATGCTCATCAATCTAGAATGAAAAGTTGAGCAACAAACATGCACCCATGCATGAACACTAATCGATCATTTCATAATTCAGGAAAATTAATTTAAGCTTAAAATAAAGAAATCCTTTCTAATTTTACCTAAATAAATTTTCATATTATTTATTTTTTAGTTTCTCTTAATATTTTTAGAATTCATAAAATTTAAACCTTTTAATTAATTAATCTTTTAGAGGCTTATTTATTAATAAAACCCCAAAATTATGCTTATATTTATTGTACTTCAATAAATAAACCACTAAGAGATTTTATTGAATTACATGCAGCTCAGCTTTCACGTTCATAATGAAGCCAACATCTTTGTCTTCTCTATTTTCTCCACACCAGCAGCTACAGCAGTACAATCTTCAGCTTCAACAGTAACAAATACAGCAATCTTGCAATCTTCAATTAACATCTTCAACAAGCAACTGTGTAGAAGTTAGAGTTTGTTAAATTTGTTAGAGTTAGTCAAAGCTATTACAAGAATTGGTTAGCCATTAGCAAGAATCAGTTATTCTGTTAATTATTGATTGATTATTCTGTTTACAAGAATCAGTCTATATAAACAGTGTAATAGATTATTGATTAGAAATAGTAAAGATAATTTAGTTCATCATTTTTCATTTTCTCTATTTCATTATGGTATCAGAGCAATTTCTTTCAAGTTTTATTTATGCATCTTTATTCTCTTTATCTTCTTCATCTAGTTCTTTCTTTCCCTTTATTTTCTTGGCAATGGCTGAAAATATCAAGCCTGTATCTGAAATGGATTCTTCCAATCCCTTCTTCTTGAATCATGGTGACAGTCCTGGAGCCATGATTGTTTCAAAACCACTCAATGGTGAAAATTACAATTCATGGAAAAGGGCGATGGTGATGGCTTTATCAGCCAAGAACAAACTCAGTTTTGTTAATGGCACTTTGCCTAAGCCATCCAATCTTTATGATTCTCAAGGTTTGGCATGCACTTGTTACAATAATATGGTTCTCTCATGGCTACTCAACTTTGTTTCAACAGAGATTGCTAACAGCATCATTTACATTGACGATACATCTGAAATATGAAATGATCTTCATGATCGGTTTTCTCAGCACAATGGGCCATGAATCTTTCAACTCCAGAAATCTATCTCATGTTTGTCACAAGAAAATAATTTTGTCAGCTCATACTTTACTGCTATGAAAGGATTATGGGATGAGTTAGGAAATCACCAGCCAATTCCTACCTGCACATGTGGAGCTTTGAAGACTATTATTCTATCTTATCATCATCAGCAACATGTTTATCAGTTCCTAATGGAATTGAATGAAAGTTATTCACATGTTCAAGGTCAAATTCTATTGATTGATCCACTACCTTCAATCAATAAGGTTTTCTCACTAGTCATCCAAGAGGAGAGGCAACGCATGATTTCTTCATCAAGTCTTTCCTTCAATCAAAACACCATTGCCTTGTTTACAAAGACTTTGTCTCTAACTCGTTTTACTGGTAACAAATCTCTTTATATTCAAAAAGATCAACCTATATGCTCTCATTGTGGTATTTCTGGACACACTGTGGAGAAATGTTACAGAATTCATGGCTTTCCACCTGGTTACAAGTTTAATAGAGGAAAGAATGCATCTCCTAGTGTTAATCAAGTTTCTGGTTTAAATACTCCTCAGCTGCCTATTACTTATGAACAGTGTCAGCAGCTCATCAACATGTTCAAACCGACCATCTCAGAGCATGATTCATCTGTCAACCAAGTTTCCTTATCTGCAAATAAAGAGTCAGAAATCCCCATGCAAGGTGAAAGTATGACAAGTGCAGGTGATTCTTCAAGTATAACACAACTTTCTACTTTAGATTCAAAACATTCTGTTTTTGCATCTTCTTTGTCTTTAACTCAACAGTCTTCACTCTCAAATCCTACCAAAACTCTTTGGATCATTGATACTGATGCTACAAATCACATGATGTGTTCCATATCTTTCTTCACAAGTATTACTTCTGTTGTTTCCAAATCCATAAGATTACTAAATGGTCAATGTGCTTCAGTTACTTACATTGGTACAATCAAGATTTCAGAATCTTTTGTTCGAACTAATGTACTTTGTATTCCTTCTTTTTCATTCAACTTAATATTTGTTAGCAAACTAATCAAAAATCTACAATGTTGTGTCATCTTCTTACCAAAGTTCTGTTTTGTTCAGCACCTTACAAGCTGGAAAATGATTGGTATGGGTAAAGAAGCTAGAGGTTTATATCATTTGCTGCAAAATCTTGTTTCTGTTTTACCTAAGAATTCTGTTTCTATCAATTCTGCAAAATTCATGTCCAATCATACAATCACTGATTTAGCCTCTACTAGTTTCTCTATAAACTTTGTCAATAATATTTTATGGCATTATAGATTAAGACATCCTTCAGACTTTCCTTTGAAATTACTTTTCCATGTAATTCCTCAAATCTACATGAATCAAATAAGACTTGCAGCATCTGTCCATTAGCCAAACAGCATCGTTTATCTTTTTCTCATAGCACATCTACTTCTACATATTTTAATTTGGTTCATTGTGATAATTGAGGTCCCTTCTCTACAAGATCTCTTACTGGTTCATCATATTTTCTTACCATTGTCGATGATCATACCAGATTTACATGGATTCACCTTTTAGACAATAAATCTCAAACCAGAACTCACATTGAAGCTTTCTTTAATCTGGTTGAGACACAAAATCAAGTCCTTAAGGTCAGATAATGGAATTGAGTTCAACATGAGTCATTTCTACCCATCAAAAGGTGTTATCCACCAACTTAGTTGTGTTGAAACACCACAACAAAACTCCACTATTGAACGCAAACACCAGCATATCTTGAATGTGGCTAGATCCATTCATTTTCAGTCACATTTACCTTTACAGTTTTGGGGGGATTGTATTCTTACTCCGGTACATTTGATAAATAGGATTCCTACTCCTATACTGCAAAATAAATCTCCTTATAAGACTTTGTTCAAATCTTCTCCATCATATTCTCATTTACGAGTATTTGGTTGTCTTTGTTATGCAAATACTCTTCTTCGAAATCGACATAAATTTGATCCTAGAGCTAAGCCTTGCATATTTCTTGGTTATCCATTTGGCATTAAAGGTTACAAACTCTATGATTTACACCTTCATACTGTGTTTGTCTCCAGAGATGTTGTGTTCCACGAGCATATATTTTCTTTTGCACTCAAATATCCAATATCTCCTACTGATTCTGTCTTACCTTTGCCTATTCCAATGCATGAATCAGCTATTCCTTCACTTGATCCCTTACTTACAAATTCGTTTCCTTTAAGTTCCATCAATGCTTCACCTTCTAGTTCAAGTAACATGAATTCCACTTCAGAACCTTGTATGTCATCTACTTCAAAAATTACACCTCAACCCAGTAGAAAGTCTTCTAGGGTAAACACACACCTGGATACTTGTATGACTATCATTTTCATCTTGCAACCTCAACTTCAAATCCTGCACCTTCGTCTACAGCTTCAGGTATTCCTTATTCACTTTCTTTAGTTCTTTCCTATGATCATCTTTCCTCTACTCAGAAATTCTTTAGTCTTTCTGTCTCTACACTTGTTGAGCCCACATCTTTTATCCAAGCTGTCAAACGTGAGGAATGGCGTGAGGCTATGGATACTGAGATCAAAGCACTTGAACTAAATGATACATGGACTGTTGTTGACCTTCCTGCTTCAAAGCATGTTATTGGGTGCAAATGGGTTTACAAAGTCAAGTTAAAATCTGATGGGACTTTAAAGAGGTATAAGGTCAGGTTAGTTGCCAAGGGGTATAATCAATATGAGGGATTGGATTACTATGAAACATTATCTCATGTGGCTAAACTAACCACTATGAGAACTCTTTTAGTAGTTGCAGTAGTCAAGAAGTGGCATCTTCATCAATTAGATGTGAATACTGCTTTTTTTCATGGCCAATTAGATGAAGAAGTCTACATATCCTTACCTCCTGGATTTACCAACCAAGAGGAATCCAAAGTGTGCAAGCTACACAAGTCAATTTATGGCCTAAAGCAAGTTTCTAGGCAATGGTTTGCTAAATTCTCTTCTGCTCTACTCGAGTTTGGGTTCATACAGTCCAAAATTGATTACACTTTATTTAAAAGAACTTTGGAGGGTTCATTCATCGCATTGTTAGTTTATGTTGATGACATAGTTGTTGCCAGTGATAATTCAGCTAAGGTTTCAAAGTTTATCCAACTGCTTAATGATAGATTTAAGTTAAAAGACCTTGGCCAGTTGAAATATTTCATTGGTTTAGAAATAGCTCGCAGTGAGCTTGGCATCTCTGTTTGTCAGAGAAAATATGCCTTGGAAGTTCTTGAAGATACTAGTATGTTGGCTTCAAAACCAGTGCAATTCCTAATGGAACCTAATGTGAAATTCTCTAAGGATTCTGGCCAAATCTTAGAAGATCCTACTACTTACAGACGGCTTGTTGAGAGATTGCTTTATCTCACTATTAGCAGACCTGATATTTCATTTGTTATTCAAGTCTTAAGTCAATTTATGGACAAGCCTAGAGTTCCTCATTTAGCTGCAGCAACTAGAGTTCTACGCTACATTAAAGCCTCTCTAACTCAAGGGTTGTTTTTTCCAGTCATCTCTAGTTTACAAATGAAGGCATTCTATGATTTCGACTAGGCGGGTTGTGTGGATTCCAGAAGATCAGTGACAGGGTACTGCATTTTCCTTGACAATTCTTTGATTTCTTGGAAATCAAAGAAACAAACCACTGTATCCAGGTCTTATGCTGAGGCTGAGTACAGAGCAATGACATCTACTTGTTGTGAGGTTATATGGCTTCGCACTCTTTTTCAAGACCTACAGGTTCCACCTCAAACTGCTCTCCTTTATTATGACAGTAAAGCTGCTCTTCATATTGCAGCTAACCATGTCTATCATGAGCGTACAAAACATATTGACATTGATTGTCATGTGGTTCGAAAGAAGATTCAGTTAGGCATTCTGCGCACTTTTCATGTTTCTTCCAAACACCAGCTCGCGGATATTTTTACCAAGGCTCTTGGCTTCTCTCTTTTTTATCCTTTGATATCCAAGATAAGCCTTCATAACATTTATTCCCCTTGATCTTTTTCTGCGTCTCATATGAAGGGAGAGTATTGAATTACATGCAGCTCAGCTTTCACATCCACAATGAAGCCAGCATCTCTGTCTTCTCCACACCAGTAGCTACAGCAGTACAATCTCCAACTTCAATAGTAACAAATACAGCAATCTTTAATTAACATCTTCAGCAAGCAACTGTGTAGAAGTTAGAGTTTGTTAAAATCGTTAGAGTTAGTCAAAGCTGTTACAAGAATTGGTTAGCTGTTAGCAAGAATTAGTTATTCTGTTAATTATTGATTGATTATTCTATTTACAAGAATCAGTCTATATAAACAATGTAATAGATCATTGATTAGAAATAGTAAAGATAATTCAGTTCATCATTTTTCATTTTCTCTATTTCATTATATTTATCAAATTTTACTTAATTTTAGCCAATTCAACTAAATTAAAATAAATTACTTTAAATTATAAGATGGCTACCACTTTTAGGAAGGAAGAAAATGCTGTGAAATGATTTATTTAAAAAAAATGTCAAGTCTTTGAAGTGTTTAATGCATGAAGATATTTGGAATCTTTAGATAAAAAAATTAAAAAAATAATCAGCCACTGAAATATTTGAAGATGTTTAAAAATTAAAAGAAAAATTAAATGTTTTTTAAATAGCTACAACTTTTAAAAATGTATAAGAAAGAAATTTCATGATCACTAATGTATATTTAAAAACGTATTAACACGTTAAAGTAATTGAAAAAAACGTATTGACATTCACCAACCTCTCAAAAAATAGCAAAGCTAGGCACTACAAGTTGGCATCAACCTCGTGCTGGAAGGTAGTAGTGCCAGACACGCTAGCACTGCTGTGGTGGGGGCAACAGCCATGGTTATTGCCTCTTCTGCTAGCAGCGACCTAGCCTGGTGCATTAGGCATTGACCAGGTGCGCTAGTAGTGTCGGTGCCGTCGCTGTTGACGCATTGCCAGCAAAACCCTTTTTTTAATAAATTGATTGGAATCCAGCTGGAATTCCAGATTCTAGCCGGATCTTCCAAGCTCCAGCCAGCCTCGGCCAAAATAGTAACCGAGGCTTGAAACAAATTTTTTTTGTTTGATTTAGAAAATCATGAGAGAAAAATTGTCATTTGGGAAAATTTTTATTTTCACACATAAAATTAATTCCTAATTAATACCAATAATAATAAAATATGCAATTAAACAACTCTTATTATTCTAATAAAAGCTCTGATACCACTATTGATTTTCGTGAATAGCATACACGCAGCAGAAACTATGAGACAAAATTATTCGGGAGTCCTTGGGACCCCATTAGACAGATGTAAAGTTATTTATGGATTTATTACCTGAATATCTGATTTTTTTCTTTAAATAATTCTTTAACGGTTGGGTTGTTACAAACCATAAGTCGTTCAATTGTCCGACCTCTAATGATAGTCCACATGAACCACCCGTGAGAAATCTCCTAAATCCGGATTTAGAAAAGAGGGATTGCTATGCCTAGAGTGCTGGCTCTAATTCTATGTTTTTGAATTTTTTTGTCTAACGGACAATAACTATCTTAAAAATAAGAGGCATAACTTACTATTTTTAGAAAAATCTAAAAAATCATATAAATTGAAAAAATATTAATTTACCCCCTGAATAATATCCATATATTAATTCAGTATAATTTTAGAAATTAACTCAATCAAGTCCTTACTTGATTTTTCTAGGTCTAGAAATATAATCTTTGTATTAATTATATTCTAGTCCTTAATTTCTAAAATATATTTTAATCGAGTCATATTTAATTAAATCATCCCAATTTAATTTATGATTAATTGTTCTTAATGTATGTAACACGTTAGGTTCCTAATATGTTGGCCCAAATATAAATTTTAATTTTAATTAAATAGAATTAAACAATTTAATTTATTATTAATTAAATAATTGATTAACTTATATTTTAAGATCAGATGCATCGTCTAGCAACGTGTCATAATCCCCCAAATATTAGAAAAGTCATTAGTGGTTCGACGTAACCTTTCAGTAACTGGTTTCTCAATGTAATTAATATCTTTTCTCAATGTAACATTTAAGTATGGAGTGTGTTTGCCATGTTAAATCATGTTTATTCTTTACATAATTAGTTATTGATCGTTTGAATAAAATTTAAAACTCTTTTCAAATCTCATTCCACCTTAGCCAAGGATTTCTTAGTCAATACGATTTGAGAACAGATAGAACATTTTCTCTAATTCATCTAGGATGATGAATCATCTCTTGGTCACTCAAGTACCTTCATATAGTTCATGTTAAACTCAATATTTGTCCTTTCGTTACCTCGATTAAGATGACATGTAATAGGAACAAAGCATAACATTCTCTATATAAAATAACTTAGTGATCTTATGTAACATCCCAGTTACTGGAACAACACACCAATCATAATCTAGGGAAAAACATGGTAAATGTTTTTTAAAAAATCAAATTCATACAAGAATCCACCGAAATTTCTATCAAAATTCTAACAAAGTCTCCCCTATACTAGGAAGTCTCAAGTTATTGACAACAACCTGTTACACTTCTATTAACCATTATTCAATCACAACCCAATCATCCTAAGTCTTAATTCCAACAATCAACATCAATGGAATTGCAATCTTTCAAACATTAATATAATAGAAATGAAGTATTAAATGACACTAAAAAAGTAAACACGCATACATGTAGATTATAAATACATGAAAATAAAATTTAAGTTCATACATTCAATTTAAAAGATATTATTACAATTCAAATCATGACATTTTCTTAAAATATAAAATACATAAGTATTCACCTAAAGCTAGATGACTAAAGGATAGAAAGATCTGAAAATCACTCATGTCATGAGTGTGACGGATCTGGAACAAATATAACATTGAAACATAAATATCATGGAAAACACTATTAATATTGGTAATCAAACAATTTATTCAAGACTAATATTCATTCATATTTCCCTACAATTCCTACTTGGTTCTTTTGAGATGGTAATGTTGATCCTAATGAATCACATTAGTGTCATTAGTCTCCCTAACCGAGACCAACTAATCAAATTTATCATGAATGTTGATATCAATACAACCTCTTAATATCATTAATTATTCATAACCCGAAATAGGTAATTAAGTCCCAATAATACTTTGAAATATCCTCGGAAATACCAATGTTAAGGACTCTTGACATCATTAGCCTCCATACCAAAAATAGCTAATCAAGTTGCATGGAAATGCTGATATCGATGTAGCTCATTGATATCATTAACTATTCCTAACCTGAAATAATTAATCAAGTTCAATATTCCCCATGTTCCAAGATGATCATGCCAATGTTAGTAAACCTTATTGGCATCATTAGCCTCCCGTTCTCGAAACCGACTAATCGAATCTAGAAAATGTTGATATCGATATAACCAATTAGTATCATTAACTATTGACTACTAGAATAGTTAATCAAGTCTATTTTCATTTCTCATTCATTTCATTAGATGCTTCTCTTTTGGTAATATTTATATATAAAATCTAAAAATTAAACAAGCTTTCATAATTATGTACATTTAAGAAATATATGGGTGTTTCTACCTACCTGCTACAGAAGCTCGGCTTGTACTCTCTAGTTGTTGTTGTTGTGCCTTTCCTGTGATCCCTCCTGGATCCACAAGTATACCACATCATTTCTTACTCATTTATATTTCTCGTAACAACAACGATAATAATAACAACCACAATGTTGACTTCTTTTTAACAATTATTTCCATAACACAAGCTACCAGCATTACTCCCCTTTCAAATTCCTAAATGTGTGGCCAGGCATACCAGACTTCGTACTACCTGGCAGACTCAAGTAAATGGCAATCCCATGTTCAAATTCACCACCAAACTTCGTCTTTTGAAGGCAGAGCTTACAAAGATCCATCAGCACCACACAAGCCACATTTCCAGCAGAGTGGCAAAGGCTAAAGATGAATGGAATATAGCTCAAACTACTCTGGACCTCAACCCTACAACAGTTGCAGCCAGATCCACAGAGAGGGAATTAACCAACACCTACATGCAGCTATGTAAAGAAGATGAGTCTTTTTTCAAGAAAAGATCCAGAATCCAGTGGCTTCAGCTGGGGGATAGGAATACGAAGTTTTTCCACAATTCGTTGATGCATAGACAAGTTCAAAACAGAATCCATACTCTGATGGATGAAGATGGCAATTCTGTTCACGATTAGCAGGAGTTAGGAAACATGGCAACAAAGTACTATGAGAAAATCATGTCTCCTCCCCGCTCTCCCCTCAATGAAGATATTGCCAGCATCTTTCTAAAATCCATATCAGATATGCAAGATCAGCCTTAGGCCACCCCATCTCCAATGAGGAAATCAAGGCTGCCCTTTTCTCCATTCCTGATAACAAAGCCTGTAGCCCTGATGGTTACAATACCCTCTTCATCAAGAAAAGCTGGAACATAATTGGGGTAGAATTTATGGCAGCTGTCAGGTTTTTTTTCTCCCGTAACAATTTGTCACGCTGTATTAATATAACCAGGGTAGCTCTAGTGCCTAAAATTGAAAACCCTACATGCATGAATGACTTTAGAACAATTTCTTGTTGCAATGTTATATACAAATGCATTTCCAAGCTCCTTGTGACCATATTAAAGGTTGTCTTATCTGATGTTAAAGGCCTGTCTTAGTCTATATTCTTTAGATCTAGGTATTCTTTACACCTCAGCTTATAAGAACAGTTGTTGCCTTTCATAAAGGAAGCTTCTTTTAATAAAGGAAAGAACATAATATGTATTAGTCTTTACGACTCTAATAATATTTAGTATTTAAGAGAGCATCCATTAAGAACATTTTATGAACAATGTTTTAATTCCATAGAAATCTTATAATTATAACAATTTTATAATTTTCTTTGAAAAGCATTTTTATCCAATGAATTTTATCTTTACTCTAGATTCATTAATCTAATATTATATGAATATTAAAGATAAATTAAGTTTTTATTAATAATAAATATGTATTTATATGAATATAATAATGTTATATAACCAACCGATTGGTTATAAGGCATATTAAATTAACATTATAATCTCTTAACCTTGTTTTTTTAATAGAATAGAGAGATTGGAGAGTTATTTTATCTTGATGAGATTTATAAAAAAAAAATATATCATTACATATGCATTCATGGAATATCAAGAAACCATGTAAGAGTACGATAAAGTCCATCAAGAATGTTACAAGAAAATTGTGGAAGTAGTGTTTACCTTGATGGATACGAGGAAAGGAAGATTGGGAGGTTCTTGGTATGGTAATGAAGAAGAGAATTGCAGAAAAAGGGTAATGGTGAGGATGGTAATGGAAGTGTAGACGGGGAGAAGGGAAGTTTTTAGGATCAAATGAGTGGGCAAAGTAGAACCAGAATGGCAATTACGTTTCAACCATCACATTCACCGCCACTAATTTCTCTTGTTTTTCATTTCTTTCTGTTTTCTCTTCTGCCTTCCGTCCCATTATGAAGCTTTCCTTTCTTACTTTTAAATATATAAATTGTTAACCATTGCACTTCTCAATGCCGTATTCTTTAATCTCTATTTAAAGACTTTTTTCCATTAAAAGTTATGATATAAAGATCACTGACTAGCTTAGTAGGTTTTTCAAATTTTTAGACCATGGAGAACAGAAAACAGCAAAATTTAAAAAGAAAAATGCAGTGCTCTTTGTTTTGGAAAATTATTATTTAAAACAATTACTGCAAGTTTTAAATTTAAAACAATCACAACAGAGCCTTCAATCTTTTAATCGACCCTACCTTGTAAAACAGAGTTGTGCACTGTTCATAGAGACGAGGAATAACCAAAAACAGCCGGCACCTACAGCAATATAACCAAACAATGTCCATGCCACGGTTCAAAGGCCAAAAACAATTAAGCCAACGCAGAAATTTAATGATTAGCAGCATATCCTTAATACAAGGAAATTCACAATGGATCCCACAGACATTTGGAAGCTCAAAGACTTGGGGTACCAAGTACAGAAAGGCACCAAATCCTTCACGAAATCGAAAGCTACTTCCCAGTTAACTTAAGCTCTATAATGCACGCCTTGCGATTTGCTAAGACGGGCTCTCAGCAAGTACACGCTGGAAATTCTTCAACCTTCCATTTTGCCCTCCAAACTAAGGCTGCCTGTGAAAAATCCTGAAACTCAATCCTCGGTCTACCACCAATTTTTTAAATTAAAAAAAAGTAAAAAAAGAAGAGAAAACACAAAGAAAGGAAAAAGGAAATAAACCCAAAAGTGTCCTTTAGGAAAATAGAAACACTACAAGCATAAATTTTTAAAAGTGTTTTGCTTTTTCTCCAGCTTGGACGAGGGTACAAATTAGTTTAAATCTAACAGAGCCGGATACCTCTTCATATGTTGTGAACATAAATTGTATAGATTAACAACAAAATACCTGCTTTGAGCTTGCCATTGCAGATGATACTGCAACAACTCATGATATCACCATGTGAACCTTTCCATCTGCTATCATCACTTTGTTCTCGTCATGCAGCTTCTGAAATATTATAAAGAGAACCGTTTCTTTACAATTTATCCTTTCTATAAGAGAGGGAAGAAACAGAACGTGTATAGTGATATGCACGCACCTAAAAGTATTTCTAAACACGAAAAGGAATTTCCCGTTTAAAAAAAAAGTTCAAAAAAGGCCCTCAATTCTGTAGAGTAATAGAATGCAAAAATTCCTGTATGATAATCCCTCCCAGTGAATACAGAAGATCAATTTACCTGTAATAGAAGCATTATCTCTTCCCTGGAGTAGGGAACACCTCCTGTGTTGACAACCTTCTCTAGGTCATCAATGGTTATGCTATCCATGTAACGCATATGCTCCCGGAATGCTGAATTAAATGCTTCAATTCTGCAACTCAGCAGGGGCCAAAATACATAATCAGCATTGTAAGAGAATTCTGGAACAGAATAGTAAACCAGAAGGATGAAACTAAGATCATAGCTATTAGTTGCTAGTATCAAACCTTTCTAGAGACAACTCAGCAGTAGCTTGCTCTGCTGGAGGATGGTCATCTACTTCCATGGCATCTGTTGTTGAACTGAACAGAGGGGAAAAAAAAAAGTGAACTGCAGAACTAGGGCAAACCTCGGGAAAAATATGCGTGCTACTGGAAGAATATGTTCCCACATTTAATTTCATTTCATTATGGCCCCCAACAAATCCCAGGAAAAGAAACCCTCATCTAATGTAGCTGCCAGCTAGCCCAAACACATTCGTTGTAAGAAGAGCACATCGCAACAACTTTTTATTTAATTAATTGATGCCCACAAAGTTCAGCGTAAGGGAACTTGACACGGTTATTTATTAAGATGCAGCATCAGATCCGAGTTATGTTAGCACAACTACAATAGTTTTGAAGTTCTAGTTAGATCCAAATGTCTGTCTACAACCAAGATTTTGAAAGATGCTGAAATTGACCAACGTGCTGTCAGCTGTCAACTACCTCATTTAGGGGTTTTTAGCAACATTTTGGAATACTTGTGAAGCATGAGAACTTAGGGTTTTAATAACAAGTCATTATCCAAAAAAAAATTAAAAAATTGCCATGTAGCACATGCACAAGTATCCATAAATAAAAGACAAATAGTTCAACACTATGATATGCAACTGAATATTGTATGCTCGTGGTTTTTACATTCCAATCACGAGAGTGAAAAAAATTGTAACTGAAAATGAAAGAGGTATGATGATATGGTCCATTATATATACCAAGAAAGATAGTGAGAGTCATTCCTAGGACACTGGAAATGGTGAACAAAAAAAAGAGTTTTAGGAAGAATGTTTAAGCAATGTCTACCCACCCATCCCTATCAGCAGTAGTATGGTCATCTGCATCATTTCTATGAGAATGACACTCAGCTCTGCGCTTTCTCTCCAACTCTTTCTCTCTTTCTTGTTCACGCTCCTCCATCTCAGTAAGTTCTTTATGATAAATAGCAAAATTTAGAACTTTTAGGGCAGCCTCAACATCAGATTTGGAAACCTGCAGGAGCAAAAATCATTACAACATGCAAAGAAATCATAAATACTAACCCCATAGAAAATGACCTGTCTACTGATAGTACCGAAAACTGAAAGTAAAACAGCACAAATCTCATAACATGCCTAAAGAGATAGGAAACTAATACCTTTCTGCTCAATTTTAATTTAGCATGAGCAGTGGAGAGTCGTATTACAGTTTCTAAGGTTCTAGCAGTGATTGGAAGTGTTCCGCCCGTCTACAAAAAACAAGCAACATATCAGATGATGAAAAGAATGAGAACAGCATCAATTATCTCCAATAACTAGCTGAGACCAACCTTTGCAGTTGAACTGGCACTTCGGAGCTCAGCATATGCTGTCGCAATTTGCTCAGATGCCTGTGGACATAAGGGTGAGCATTAGCTTGAAAACAGCCACTCTGCATTTAAGTGGGTTGGGTGGCAAGGAACACAGGTTCCCCAACAAAAAATGTTATTTTTCTGTTTTAAACTGTAGAATCAGATATGGAAGATTGGCAATTTACTGAAGGGAATGAAAAAACTCATTAGACAAAATATGAGAAGCATAGTGACCTCATCTGTCAGCTCAGGCTGAATCCTATGCTTTGCATAATGGATATACTTTTTAAGAAACTTGATTGTAAGCGTATCACGCTTCCGACCCCTTTCTGTTTTCCTGCCATGCAGCATCCGGTTATACTTGACAAAGACAGATGAGTCGGCATCAGCATTGTCTTCTCTTCCATCAACCGCCGCCTCACCTATATTTGCAAGTTTCTCCTGATGAGCATTTGTGAAAGTAGCCTTTATTAAATGAAAAGGATATATCACATACCACCATCAGTTGCAGAACGGTAACGATGCATACGCAAGACATGCTCTGAAATGTGACGATCAATGTCTGGATCCATTTGATCCAACACTATAAATAATAAATCAAAACGAGACAGCAAAGAGTCTGGAAGTCCAATATTCTTCGTTGGTGTAATTGAACGGTCATACTACACATCCATTCAGAAAATAGAAAAAAGCTAAGGTAAGCAATTTGAACACAAGAATAGAATGATGTAACAACTTGCAGTAAAAATGTCTAAATGATTGGCAAATATTTCACTTACAGTTCCATATATGGGATTTGCAGCAGCCACCACACTACATCGAGCATTCAGAGATGCATGGATACCAGCTTTGGCAATAGTAACAGTCTGCTGCTCCATAACTTCATGTATAGCAACACGATCCTGATCATTCATCTTGTCAAATTCATCAATACAAACAACACCTCTATCAGCAAGAACCATTGCTCCAGCTTCAAGCCTCCTTTCTCCTGGTAAAAGTCAAAACAAATTATAGCCGGATTAAAAAGTAAAAAACTACCAGATAATGCTAAAGTGCCTAAACCATGGCTCATTACCTGTTTCTTGATCAGAAGTAACAGCAGCTGTCAGACCTACACCAGAAGAACCACGACCTGTTGTTGATATGGCCAAAGGAGCAATATTCATGATTGCTCTTAAAAGTTGAGATTTGGCAACAGATGGATCACCAACCATCATCATGTTAATGTCACTAAAAAAACAAGGGGGTTAAGTTAGACTCAAAAGGCAATCTTGGCACTGTGAAACTGCTCTAAATAAAACAGAAAGCAGAAAAGGAATCTGATCTCTTGTAGACAAGTACATGTAACCGGGGTACTGTTTTATTCTGTATTGATCAGAAACATTAAAATGCCAACCATAGAAAACGTTATTACTCACCCTCGCAAATGGGTGCCATTCTTTAAGTTCTTTTCCACTCCACCAAGCATCAACAAAACCACTGCTTTCTTTATCCAAGAATGGCCATATATTGAAGGTGCAAGTGAATTACCAAGCAGGTCAAATGCATCATCCCTTTCGGCTATCTTTTTAATGTTCTTTAAATCTTCTGGACTGTAAATCGGTGCATTTGCCTCTTTGTTGAGCAGAGAAACATTATTAGCTATGAGCACAGTCCTGTTCATCAAAATCACTTTGTCAAGCTTCAATCCAGAAAACAGCATGCCATGAAGAGGAAAAAGAAAATCATTGTACGGGATGATGCATATAGTTCAGAGGTTGGTGCTACCTGAACACTCCATTCACACTGCCCTTGCTCTTCCCGGGAAGTGCTTTATAAATTCCCACAATAGCCACTCGATCACCAGGCTTACAGCAGTCAACCAAATCATCCTCAACTATGACATCCACAGTGCGTGGAAGCTGACCAGGAGCAGAGTTCTCAGGGACTTCTTGCATTGACAAGGTTTGATGATCCTTGTAGTTGCACAATCCATACTCAGTAACCAATAAGTGGCCGTTCTCATCCTGAAGAAAATAAATTTCTATGAAAAACCTTCCTTTGACAATGGCAAAGAATAGAGAAGTCAAGGACTTGACAATACCCTTGTAGGATACACTGAGCCTGTGGGCAAACCAACATTAGAAGTAATGTCCCGATATTCACGAGTAGTTAAGCTCCCAGTCTGAGGACAGAAGTGAACACTTTTGACAACCTTTGGCCTTACAAGGGAACCTAAAATTGAAGACTAGCAGTTTAGATTGAAAATCATGCTTGTCGTCCAAGTATTGAAACAAGGCATCACATTCATATGTTGGGCCAGTTTAGCTTTCAATTGGCAATATGTTAAAATCCCATGTAAAAACAAATCGGTTAATTATAGAGAGTGAAGCGACGGTACATTTGGTGATTATGCCTTGGACGCAAACCATGGAGCCAATGAATTCAGAAAGAAGGTCTCTAGGAGTGACACGGCGAGAAACAAAAGGACCTTCAAAACCCACAAGAACTTGCTCTTCTTCCTTCAAGTACTTTGGGTCAACGCTGCGAGCAGTGTCGGTGGCCGCATCGCAGAATGCTTGCATATACTCACTAGGGTTCCGCAAAATCCTAAAGAAAGGATAATCAATAAATGAAAACCTTGGTGGAAAAAAGATATGATGTGATGAAAAAAGTAAGGTACCTGGGACCAAAATCCTGGAAAGAGTGGAGATCGGAGATATTGATGATGAGACGGCGTCGCTTGTGATTTATCATGGCTTTGATCTCATCTTTGTATATGTTTTGATCTAAGAAATCCAACAAAGCTCGCTTGTGACTGCTCCTGTCTTCCATATTCACAGCCACCCCTTCTTGATTTTGCTGCTTCTCTTCTCTTCTCTTTTAGGCTTAGGCTTCCCCAGATGAAAAGGGGAAAATGAATGTGGACTCCTTTTGTTTTCGCGCCCTAGCCTTGCCTTGCCTTACCCTATTCTGATTTTGGCGGGAATGAGGTGGTGGGTTGCCCTTCCTTTGGCGGGAAGGGAAAAAAACTGCAGGAATGACATGTAGTTTGTGGGCTCGGGATAGCTATTGTCCATTCCCTCGCACATGGGCCTTACACGCAGAAAAAAAAAATTAATGTAAAAAATCTATCCAAAAAAATAAAAAGTAATTTTATTTTTATTGTATATTCATAAGCCATCTTTTATTTTTTTTATTTTTACATAATAGGGACATAAGATTTGAAAAAAGTTGTTAATACTCAAATTATTTGAGAAACATAACAAAATTGAATAACATTTTTAATATCAAGTTAAGCTTTTTTTTCTCTTAATACATCTCAATTAATTATTAAAATAATAAAAATAAATTATTGGGAAAGAAACATAGATAAATACCAGGTGCATGGACTATAGACTTTGGGCCATGCATATCGCTCAAGAGAAAAAAAAAAGTTATTATGTGTTGGACTTACAAGGCTAAGTCTGCACTCTTAACTCCTAGCTTTTAAAAAAAAATAAATAACATCTTATTTATTTTTTATTTTTTAAAAAGAAATTGTTTATTGTGGGTGACAACATGATATCTACCTACCAATTTTCAATCATCAGAGATAAATGGTTAGAAAATCAAACTTAGGTTTTTTAATCTAAAAAACTATTTTTAGTTTATTTTCATTTAGAAACACTTTGTAACCTTAATAAACTAATTTATCAATTTAAAAAACCATAAAATTAGTCCAACAACACAAAATCAAGTCAAGAAAAAAATTATTTCTGAACCACGATCTACTTTTCTTGTAAAATAAAGGGTAAATATATCTAAATAAAATTTCTCTTGTCAAATAAAATTTGATGACATCAAGAACAACTTTTTTAATGTTGAAATATGGTCAATCAATATATTTCTCTTGTTTTTTTATTTTTCAACGAATTTCTCTCCTCTTTCAATCCAATAGCAAAAAACACATATAAAATTAATTATTGGATCAAAATAATAAAGAAAGTGTCAAAACGAGATTTGCAAAACTTAAAGAGTAGAAAATGTTACAAAGGTGCTCTATAAATAGTGTATAAAAAAAGACTTGTTATTCTCCTCAATCTCAGTTTTGGCCCCCGAATTTTAGTTATTTTGCAAGTTTTATAACCAAAATCCTTTTCTATGATATCAAGCATTAATCTAGTATCGGGATATTTTTTCATTATTTTGATGTTCATATAAAAAGCAAATCATAATGCCTAATTTTCACAAAATACAATGTGAAATGTGAAATTAAAAAGAAAATAAAGTTCAATGACTAGAGTGGAGTTTTTTTAAGAATCTAAAAAAAGAGAAACATGGTCACAGTCCATAATATTTCCTCTTACTTTAGGTTTGTACTAGATATGTTGCCACGCGTCGCCATGGGCTGAATAATTTTTTTTAATGTAAAAAAAGTGATAGGATAAAAAAAATTCAAATCCCAAGTCATTGGTTAAATTAACAATTTAAATAATACAAAAAAAAACCAACATCAATAAATAAACTAACAAAAAAAAAACCACACCCGAGCCTAAACCTAATTGAAGGAAAACTAGAAAAAGAAAGAGTCAAACTTAAAAAAAAAAACATCAGCTTAAAAAAAGAAAAAAAACCAAGTAAGCCTAGGCGAACCTCTCGAACCTAGAATAATCTAAAAAACTTATAATTTGTTAAATCATGGACTTGAGTTCAATCAAGAAACTTAGATGTCATCCATTTTAATTTTGAATGATAGAATCGTTGAAAAAATATTAATAAAAAACTTGAAAAAGAAAAGGAACAAAAAAAAAATAGGGCTAAAATCTGCCAGAAAAAAAACTCAATAAGGATGAAATCTAAAAACAAATATCACAGACAAAAAAATTTTCAATTAAAAGAATTAGGACCAAACTTGAAAGATTAAAAAATCATGGGGTGAAATTGAAAATAATTTGGAATATGATATATTATTTATAAATTTAAAATCATAGGGGTGAAATAAAAACAAATTATTGAGAGCTAATCAAATAGAATCAAATCGAAAAAAAAATTTTAAAAAAATAGAATTAAACAAAAAAATAATAAAAAAAAGAGTTAAAAAGAGGATAAAAAACAAGAAAGCGTCAATTTAGAAAAAGGAAAAAAAAAACAGGGCAAACCCAACAAACCTCTTAAACCCAGTATAATCTTTAAAAGTCACATCTTATGAACTTTTTTACCCGAATTCAATTAAGAAGCATAATTCTCAATCAATTTAATTTTGAAAGATAAGATTAGTAGAAAAATATTAATTAAAAAACCCTGCTAAAGTAACAAAAATAACGAGGATGCAATTTAATGAAAAAAAAATGAAAAATAATCCTAAATAAAATAATTATAAATAAAAAGAATAAGGACCAAATTTTAAAAATTAATAATTATAGGGGTGAAATTAAAAACATATGTTAAAACCAAGCAAGCCTAAAAAATATCCTAAACATAGTTAAATCTTAAAAAGCTCGTAACCTATAAACCTTGGATCTGGTCCCTATCAAGAAGTTTATTATAAGTCAATTTAAAAATATAAAATTTTAAAACTTGTCAAGGTAAAAAAAAAAAAAAAAACCTTGAGCAAATCTGACAGTCAACTCAAGTCAACAAATCAACACACATGATCTAGGACATAAAATCAGAATAACCCTATAAATTGGAAAGTGAAAAAAATACCAGCAAAAAATAAAAATTGAAAAAAATCTTTTAAAAAAATCAGAAGTCAACCTGGGCTAGTCTTTCAAATCTATAACTCGAGTCATGAAATTGGGGTGATCCCATTAAAGGCAAACTCAAAAAATCAAAGAAGCAAGTTTCTTAATCAAACAAATATTGAGAGATGAAATGGAGAAAAAAAATCAATAAAAAAACAATGCAAAAAAATAGAAATTAAAAGAATTAAGACTAAATTCAACATAAAAATAAAATTAAATTAAATGTTTAGAGATGTAATTGTAAAAAACAAATCCATTAAGAAAATGATTAAAAAATAGAAATTAAAAGAATTCTGACTAAATTTGACATACAAAATAAATGAAAATAAATACCTAGGGATGGAATTGAAAAAAAAAACAAATCAATCAAGAAAATGATTTAAACGAAAACAAATAACAAATAAAAAAACGAGGACCAAATTTAAAAACAAATTAAAATTTTTAAATGACCAAGGATGAAATTGAAAATAAAATCTAATTAGAAATAATCAATGTAAATAAAACAATTGCAAACAAGAGAAGAATGATTAAACCAAAAGAAGAAGAAAATGAAGGGATTATATGATTTTTTGCATGGCTAGAATGCAATCCGAAGAAGAAAGAGGACGAAAATAAGAAAAGAAAAGAAAAGCATTTTTGAGCCAAACCACGTCAAACTACAATACACACATCATCTAGAAAGGAAGAAAGTGCCAAGACAAATCAAATGATGTGGGGGAATCACGGTTACAACCACTGGATCTAGTTGCAAGAAGGCGACGAAGAGACCAACATGCTGATGCATGTGAGGCACGCGTCAACATCTTTTTTGTTTTTTTTTTAATATTTGTATAAAACTGAAAATACCCTTAAGACTAAATAATAATAACAAACAAACCATGATAAAATTACAACCAAGTTCCGAAAGCTAAGGTTAAAAATTTTAAATAGTAAGGGTAATGTAATAATTCTATTATTTTATCAAATATGAAAATATAAAAATATCCTTATACAGAAGGCATTGGATTATTTTATTTAAGGGTTACATTAGTAATTTTACTATGCATTAAAAAACACAATTGCTAAAATAATCTTGTATAATCCTCAAAATGCATTTATGTCATATTTAAAATACCACCTTATCCCTCAAACAAAAGCAAAAAATAAAATAAACAAGGAGTGATATAGTAATTACAATATCATAATGAATAGTAATCTTTGTTTTGGAATAAGACAGCTTTCTAATTTGATATACAAGACATAAAAAAATAGTTTAAAATTTACTATCTTTTAAAGATTATTTAATGGTAAAATAAATTTACTAGGGAAAAAATCAACTTTTAAAGTTTTAAGTTATGCACCCACTCTAAAAAATTAATGATGATTTTTTTTTGGTTTTAAAAAAAAACCAATGTACTAAATTTGTACACTTAACCAGTAACTTAAAGATGAAAAAATTAAAAAACAATAACAAGGAAAAAAAAGGGAACCAGGGGTTGAAGATGAGCTCAGGCACACTTAGGCCTTGTCCAGTTGCACCTAGACTCGGGTCCAGACTCGCTTAGTTTTTATAATAAAGATAAATTATAATAGTTCCAACAACGGAAAAGGAAAAGGAAAAGGAAAAGAAAAACGAAAATTAATCATATAAGATCAACGATCCATAAACCTTAAAGCTGTTGTTCAACTCAAAATTATTACAGCACAACTACAATCGCCTGGAATGCTCGAATTAAATGACTAGACACTTGAGCATATCTCAACTAAGCAAGACTGATCCCCTCCGAGAAATGCAGACAAGCTGTATGCTCGGGGCTTGAATGCATGGAAAGAAATGTACAGAGGCCAGATGCTCAAGGCTTGAATGCAGAAAAGACCACGACGGAGTTGTGTCCACCAAATCCAAAAGAATTCGAAATAGCTGTAGACAGACATGGTTAAAGTGAGCAGTTTCAGACTCTGGTTTACAGCAATTGAAAATCAAAATCCACATTGAAAGCTTTCGCCATCTTACCCACATTCACTTCATGTTGTTGCTTTTTGTTGGCAACCGTATCAAACTCAACTGAGGGCTCTGGATTCTGCAGTCAGAAAAGAATGCACTAAGCACAGTCTAATTCACGAGACCATCTATTTAAGTTAACAAAAATACACCTGAAGCACCACAAAATTATGGAATTAAAACTCAGAAATGATCTGACACATACAAATTGGTTAATGCTAGGATGCAACCATCCCGTTGTTATGGCCTTCACAGAAGCAATTGCTTCCAAACCTCCAGCAGCACCAAGGCAATGTCCAATCATAGACTGAAACAAAATGAACAAGCATACAACGTCAGCCACCCATTGAAAAAAACACCAATGTAGGCTTCTCCATTCAAAACTTGGAACATCTTGGAGAAAGCATGCACAATCAAACTTCAAAGAGAAGGAGAGAGATTACCTTCGTTGCATTGATTTTGATCCCTGAAGTGTTCTTGAATACCTTCTTTATAGCATTTATCTCAGCAAGGTCACCAGCAAGAGTGGAAGTTGCATGTGCATTTATGTAGTTAACCTGAAAAATTAACGCACTAGATTAATTTGCTAACAGTAGCACCAACCGAAACAACAGCCTTCTTATATTATAGAACAAAACTTATGATGGCATTAAATAACCCCATTTAAAGACTAAACAAATATATGCTTTCCAGCTATTCAGGACCCCATGAAAAGAAAATTCTAACTCTTCTTTCCTGATTTATGCTTTCAGAACAAAACAGATTTAGTATGAAATAAATTTACTACAAGAAACATTTTGCATTATTTTGGTGTGATTTGCCAATTCATTTGCAAAATGATTGAACTTTAAATCATCCAAGTACATATCCCTAACTTTTGTCTCGGATTCTAAAGAATTAATATATTGAATTCAACAACAGATTTTTACCATGCATTCATATATTGAAGAAGTACAGAAGAAGGGAAAGATTCCAAACTCAGTGGATGAACTTGAGTTTTATCAACGAGTACCTTATCTCTAACTCTTCTCTAGGTGTCTCAACTATCAAACCATGTCCAATTAAGGCCTAATTTAGAGAGATAATCACACTTTCATCCTTCTACTTTTACATCATTTCAATTTGAATCTTTACACTTCAATTTGTGTTATTTGAGTATTTAAACAACTTGAAAAATCTTAAATTAATTGTTCCACAAATACCTCACTAAGAATATTCAAATCCATCATCATGTCAACGATCAAAAGGGAATTTGTAGAGGAAAGTGCTAAATTAGAAAACTTTATACAATTTAGAAGCTCAAATAGATAAATTGTTAACTTAAAAAAGTTAAAGAACCAAAGTGGCAATATCCCTAAATCACATGTATATTTACTTCCCATTCCTGCTAATGTGAATGACGACATTAAGATGGTAACTTGAAACTAATAGCCATGTAACCCAGTCATAACTTAGGGGGGGCTTCTGTCTTGAACTCACAACTTTCCTCCATTTACATCAGTTGGAACTCCTAATTTCCCATGCATTTGAAACAAAACAATTTGAAATATAAATTCAAATTATAAACTGAAGGATAAATTCAAATATAAACAAGTCCCAAGCAGGGTTCCACTCAAATAGTCATAAGCTAACCCTGTCATTGCAATCAAACTAATTTTCTTTGAACATCTTAATATGAATTAATAAAATCTCAAATGATCAGCAAAAAAAAATCAGAACACTACAACACTTTACACACACACACATAAACTCCAATAACCCATTAGCAGGGTTTCAACAATTTGAAATGACACCTCATGCTGAAAGATTTTCCAAAGTGTGCATGGGAAATTACAAGGATAAGAAGACATTCCCTTGTGGGAGAACCGGGGGGGGGGGGGGGGGGGGCGAGAATAAAAAACA
>Ga0325405_1000392_pt1 | contig 42045 bp, 27 predicted proteins | sample PopdelMetagenome_21_FD_205663 | JGI IMG/M metagenome (GOLD analysis project Ga0325405, IMG submission 205663) | Populus deltoides microbial communities from Bellville, Georgia, United States - Xylem-Control-R2 | ecosystem: Host-associated > Plants > Phyllosphere > Stem > Wood/Secondary xylem... | reverse complement strand
TTATTGTCAGAACATACGAAATTTATTTTTAATCCTAGGTAAACACTATATTGTAGATACTAGCCAATTTAGTGGATAAATTTACTCTTCGATAAATCTTCTCGTACAGGGAAGTGTTGATTTTTTTTATATCTTTTATCTATTTTTGGTGACCAAAATCCATTAAATGTTGCCATAAATAATAAATAAAAATTTATCTATCTAAATAACTGAAAATAGAATTTAAATTTACGAAATTACCGAAAACAACTAAATAAATTGGATTCTTTTACGGACCTTAACTATCGAGATGAATAGTGGAGGAAATGAGTTTTTATTTTTGCATTTTTCACCTTTTTTTATTTTTTATTTAATATTTATTTGATTTTGATTTTATTTTCATAAATGGTTTTAGTTTACTTTTTAAGTAGAAACCGTAGTCTCAAATATACATATTGGCATTTAGTTTGTGCTCGATTTTACAAATATTTATTTTTATTATTATATAATTAAGTAAAAAAAATTTTTAAAAATAAATTTCTTAAACCTAATGGAGTCCATTAATTGGATCATGAATTTGACTAGTTAAACTGCAAAGCTCGTGTCAATCAAATATGTCAATGTCTTGATATTAAAGAAAAAAATATCTTAATTTTTTTAAGTCAATCATATTTTTTATTGTTCGCTTGAGTTACATTGAGACTCCCTAAGTAGAATGGGTCACATCATGACAACTTTTAAATATTTTAATTTTAAACTCGAATTGAATAAGGAGTCGAGTCAAAAACTTTTAAAGATGTCTCATGAGACCTGATTTAATAATAATGCCAATAATTTATTATAACCTGGATTTTTTTTTAAGTTCAAAAAAGTTTTGATTCCAGCCGCAGTGTACTGCGACCCTTTATACTAGTTTTTACTAATTAAACTAATTATTATACAAAATAATAAAAGAGTTGGGTTTCAGATGTGAATGGTGAAGCATATGATCCTTTTTATTTTAATTGAATTCTTTTACGACCTAATTAGATGAAATCAGTTATGGTAAAAACACCAAATTAAAATAAAAAATACTCAATTTCAAAACATAAAAAAAATATATCACTCTTAAATTTGCAATAATTCATCCAAAGCTCATTTTATTTATTTTTCAGTTTCTCAATTAAAAAAGAAAAGAAAAGAAAAGGACACTAAAGAACCGAGTGTTCAATTTTTTTTGTCCTATTTATAATACTTGCGTTATATAAACCTAACTTAGCTCAACCTATAAAAGTTAAATAATATGAATATTATATATGATCATGGAACAAAAAACTAAAGAAATGAATATCACAAGTCTTGGGGCAGTAGGAATCTGTGAAACCCAATAACCCGATCCAAACGGTATATTATAGACTCCCTTTGTCTTTATATATTGATATTGTCATAGACTTTACATACATTCTACTCCAATGTTTTTATTAGTGGTCTTCCTATTAGATTTATTTAACGTAACAAAAAAAAGCTCGTTTCTTTGCTAGAGGGAAGAGGGAGGTAATTAAAATTTAATGGTGGTGCAATGTATGAAAAATAGACCTGACACTAGGGGTGTCATGTTACCTCCAGTCTATTTTATAGATTTGCCTCTAAATACGGACCCATAAGAATTAGCAATATAAACTCAACTTGTGAATAATTGTAATATCTATAATAATATCCCAACCCGGTATATCAAAGCTGCTAAGGTTAAAAAATTTTTTGTAGGGATTATAATTTGTAAAATATCAGAATCTAGATCGAATAAAATTATAAACCCATACTCGATCAAACCATATATATAAACACCCCTATAAAAAACAATTTAAGCGAGAGAAAGTTGTCAACTACCATGATTTCGGCAATCAAAACGATGAAGTTTGATGTTAAAGAGTTTTATTTGATGAGAAGAGTTTGATAATCTTGGTTCTTGGCCTTCTTTTTACTTGAAAAAAATAGATCGAGCTTATGAGATAATCTTTTCAATTTGATTTTATGTTTTTATACTGACTTAGATATGTTTTGAGTTGAGATATTAGTTTATTGAGGTTAATGCAGTGTATTTTAGATATTTGATATATATTTGTTTTCATAAATCGATTAAAAACACTCTACCTATGAAATAAAGTAGAATCAAACTAGTAATATCTAATTCGACAACAATAGATAAGAAGTACTTTAATTTCCTTTAAAACCAGGAATTTTTTTACAATCTTATATCTCGTATCTAGAGGTGCACATTAACATGCATTAAATATTGAAAAGTAATTGAATCATGGACTTATAATCTTACACGAACAAAAAGTTTATAAAATTTGATGAGTTTCGGTTTTTCCGTTTAGCTACAGTGCTGCTCAATTAGAGATTTGTTAAAATTCATTTTATTTTGTTTAAAATTATTTATATTTTATTTTTTTATTTTATTTTGAAATATTAATATCAAAAATAAATTTTAAAAAATAAAAAAATATTATTTTAATATATATCTAGATAAAAAAAATAATTTAAAAAAATAACCACATCTTTTTAAAATATTATTTAAATACATCCGATCTTTACCTATCAATTCAAGGGATGAGATACAAAAGTGTCTCTTCAAACATTTTGTGGTAGGGAGTTAAAAAAGGACATATGATAATTGCCTCCATGCTCCTTCGAGAGGTCCACCTGTTTAATGCCCGTCGTTTTCCAAAAAACAAAACCCCCCGAAAAGAAAGGCGTGTTTAGCATCGTGGTTCACGCGCCACCCATTTGATTCGTGTCACTGCCAGAATAATCGATGGCCCTCGAAATCAACGGATAGTGGCTTGCACGTGCTAGAGAGAAAGTTTGATGGAGAGAGATATTGGGTCGGCCCAAATAGAAGTCTTGATCATAGATAGATACTTGAGGTCCTTTTTTTTTTTTTTTTTTTTTTTTTCTGTGTCGTGTGGATGATATTGCAAAATTATCGTCACCCTCTTCCCCAAACCCCAAAAACCGCACTCTAATAAAGCACTTGCTCGTTGTTAAAATTAGGACCTGTAGGGCCACCGAAACTAGAAGCTAAGTGGTAGTGTTCACCACCCAAACCAGGGGGGGAAAGTGACAGGTGCTCCAACTTTTAAAAGACAATTAAGATCTGAGTCATTTTTTTCAACAAAGAATTTTTTTTTTTTTTTGAATTCCCTTTACTGGTCTGGACAAGATAAACTCTAGCTCTTTAAATCATGGTTAATTATACGGTTGACTTCTAGGGGCACTTGGAAGAGGGGGGAAGGTGATAAAAAAATGGGCTTGAAACGAAGGTGATGAAGTTAAATGGGTTTGACATGGGCTTGAATCCTGTTGATGTGGCATCTTTAACATGACTCTACAAAATTGCAAGTTATGGACCCCGGCGAACTGATCCAGTGGTTGTCTCAGATCTATGGTGATGATCATTCAAGCGACCGGAAAGTAGCATTTAACATTGACGGCAAGCAAGTAGCACAACCTAGCCCTCATTAATTGCCAACAAGTGGGTGCTTCTTAGACAAAAGAGTCCTGCGATGGCCCTGAAATGCCATGGTGGTCGGTCAAGTTAGGGCCCAGTTCTATTTCGCCGACCCTTTTGGCACAAACTAAACACAAGGAAGTCTGAGTATGGCGCAATTACTTCAGACAATTAAGTTCAGCTATTCAAATATTTTGGTTCTCTTTTATCTGGATTCTCTTTTGTGGTATTGTATGCATGCATGCATGCATGTATGTATGTATTTCTTGACGCCTCCTCTTAATATTGCATGTATGATAATAATATGGAAAACAAACCTACTTGCTAGCTACCGCCTTACTTTAAGGGTATCTTCTATCTAAAATGTTATTCAGCTACACATGAACAAGACGAGCTACTCACCAGGGCCGACCCAATCCCGTCAACGCGGGCTGAGAGGGCCTAAAGCTCTCATTTAATAGGTGTTGTGATGAGGCAAAAGCCCACTTGTTTTCTTTTCTCAGTCCATCGTTTTTTTTTTTTTTTTTTTTTTTTTTTTTTTTTGTCTCTAATGGGATGCCTAGGTAGTTCCCCCTCTTTGACGAACTGACACTGACCAAATTTTTTATTTTTTATTTTTTATATCACGCCTGGATTTTATTTTTTTTTGGGGGTAAGATAGATATAATCTCTGAAGCACATTGATATGGTCAATGCAAGCATCCGCCGTTAATTTTTGAAGCATTCTTATGATTATACATTTGTTAAATATCAAGAAGTATTTGCCATGGACATTTGGGAAGTGTTTTTTAAGAAATAATTTTTATTTTATTTTTTTATTTGTTTTAAATTAATTATTTTTTGATGTGCTGATATGAAAAATAAATTTTTAAAAAAATAAAAAATATTATTTTAATTTATTTTTTTTAATAAAAATACTTTAAAAAATTACTACAATAAATATAATTTTAATTAGCTGTACAGTGGGGATGCGTCTGTTGTCTCACATGCTATAGCCGTGCATTTTGACTTGTATCAAATTTTAGATTTCCAGTAGACTAGTTAATAGATTTAAAAAAGATTAGATATGAGAAAGAAATACTGAACTAAATTAAAAACTTTAGACTATAGTTTTGAAATTCGACCCGATAGGTCGACTCGAGACCCGGCCAACCGTGACAGGAACCGGACCGGGTTGAAAAAAATAAAAAAAGTTATAATCTGGTGTGACCCGGTGACCCAGTTAACTCGGCAAAACCCGTCAAAAACCTGTTGGTTTTTTTTTTTAACTACAATGACGTCGTTTTGATTTTTTTAAAATAAAGATTGATTCGGACGATCCGGTGACCCGGTCAAAACTCAAAACCCAAATCTTAAACCGAACCAGATTTAAAAACTATACTTTAGACGTCACTCCCACAATCCAATTCACAAGCTCGGGTTCGAATTAAGGAGCACATAAATATTCATGTTTTCTACATTTGTTTTTAATTTCTGAAGAACATATCAAGGTAATAAAGAACGAAATAAAATGATTATAATAAAATCCATGTCGTGGCAGTGCACTACTGTACAAGTAACAAAAGATCAACTTGCAGTCCTAAAAAAATCCGTATTTAAGTCGTGTGTATTACCCGAAGCCTCAGAGCTACCTTATAAGACTTTGGACGCACATATTTGCAAGCAAATAACAAGGTTTGTTCAACTCAACACTCATTTTGAATATATATGTAAAAATGGCGGGGAGTATCAACTAACCCGCTGAAGCCGGTGCTTCCTCCAAGTGGCAGCAGCCCAGCGAGTCCTCATTTCTCTTCCACCACACTTCCTCTTGTCTCTCATGTTGATTGTCCAAGAAGAAACGGTCAAAAATGCATCAAATAATCAAATATTTTCTTTGTGAAAGACAGATTTAATAACTAGAAATCAGAAAGAAAACAATTTTTCCAAGTGATCTAAATATTAACTAAGAACTTGGACCGGATAATAACAATGACCAGAAACTAACTCATATAGGGTAAGAGGTCATGAATGCAGCCCTCCCTCCTATCATGATCTCCTCAGTTTTTTTGCCAACTGGGTCTCTGGTGGAATCATTGATTCATATATCCAATGAAGTTGCTTCAGTGGAAAAGCTTCCTTCCGTACAATTTAGGAACATTTTAACCATGATAAGGAGGATCAAACTTCTTTCTTCTTTGTTTGAAGATATACGAGAAACAAATAGTCCACTTCCTCCATCTTCCATCCTGTGTCTCACCGAGCTCTTTTCCGTGATCCAAAGAGTCAAGCTTTTGATTCAAGGGTGCAAGGATGGCAGCTCTCTTTGGGGTCTCATACAGACACAGTTTTTGTCGAATCAATTCCACGTGCTAGTGAAGGAAATGGGCGGGGCACTTGATATCCTACCTTTAAGCTTGCTTAATTTAAGCGCGGATACAAGAGAGCAAGTTGAACTTCTTCACAGGCAAGCAAAGAGGGTTGACTTGCTTGTTGACCCTCGAGAACTTCAAAGAAGAGAGGAGCTTTTACAAATAATGACGAGAAACAATCAGAAGAACAGCGGGAACAAGGGATTCGATGATTTTGTCAAATTGAAAGAAGTTTTGAGCTGCATTGGTTTGAGAAGTCCACTGGAATATGAAGAAGAAATTTCGAAGCTTGAGGCAGAAGCAGAGAAGCAGGCAGGCACGGGAGGACTTACTGTGGTTTCCAATATAAACAATATAATCTCTCTTGTAACATATTCCAAGTCCGTGATTTTCGCTGACAGAGATAAAGAGGAGATCAAAGAAAACTTCAAGCAGCGGTCTGCATTCATGAATAGAAATCAAGATGTTTCTTCATCTTCTCAGTCAATACTTTCAAATATACCTGATGAATTCCGGTGCCCTATTTCCCTCGACTTGATGAAAGATCCTGTGATAGTTGCATCTGGACACACTTACGATCGCAATTCAATTGCTCAATGGATCAGCTCAGGGCATCAAACTTGTCCTAAGAGTGGGCAAAGACTAATTCACATGGCCCTGATACCTAATTATGCACTGAAGAGTCTGGTGCATCAGTGGTGCCAAGATAACAATGTCCCGTTAATTGATGATTCATCTTCATCTTCATCTTTCTCAAAATCTGAGAGTAGCAGCGGCAAGAGCAAGTTAAGTGAGAAAGCTATCGATCATATATCTGCTACAAAAGCTGCCATGGAATCTGTCAAAATGACAGCTGAATTTTTGGTCGGTAAGATAGCAATGGGGTCCCCAGAAATTCAGAGGCAGGCAACTTATGAGCTGAGATTATTAGCAAAAACTGGAATGGGTAACCGCAGGATAATTGCCGAGGCAGGAGCCATACCTTTTCTGGTGACATTACTGAGTTCCACTGATCCAAAAACTCAAGAAAATGCTGTCACTGCCATGCTTAACCTTTCCATATTGGAAAACAACAAGACATTAATAATGTCTGCCGGTTCAATTGACAGCATAATAGATGTTCTTGAATCAGGGAAAACTATGGAGGCAAGAGAAAATGCAGCAGCAACAATCTTTAGCCTGTCGATCATAAACGATTGTAAGGTGACTATTGGCACCCGTCCTAGAGCATTCTCAGCCTTGGTTGGGCTGCTGAGAGAAGGCACATCAGCTGGAAAAAAGGATGCTGCAAGTGCTCTATTCAATCTATCAGTCTATGAAGCTAACAAGGCAAGTGTTGTGGTTGCTGGGGCAGTTCCTTTGCTCGTTGAAATGTTGATGGATGACAAGGCAGGCATAACAGATGATGCCTTAGCGTTGCTGGCTCTGCTTTTGTGTTGCTCTGAAGGGCTGGAGGAGATAAGAAAGAGCAAAGTTCTTGTGCCTCTTCTCATAGATCTGTTAAGGTTTGGATCCACCAAAGGGAAGGAGAACTCGATAACTCTGTTGTTGGGGTTGTGCAAAGATGGAGGAGAGGAGGTTGCAAGGCGTCTGTTGATAAATCCGAGAAGTATACCTTCCCTTCAAAGCTTGTCGGCGGATGGTTCTCTAAAAGCCCGAAGAAAAGCTGATGCGCTGCTTAGATTACTGAATAGATGCTGCTCGCAATCCCATAATCCTGTTGGATAAAAAGAGAACAAGAATATACAAAAAAGAGTGTAAATTTCTGGAAATCATATAAATTATACTGATGTTCTTTTGTTGCTGTAATTTACTATCAAAGTTTAGTTTGAACGAACTTGTAATACATGTTTGTAAATCGTCTCTCACACGGGCTACCTTGCACTAAAAACAACAGATAAGTAACATTTCGATGCGAACCATGCCTGACTTCAACCTCCATAGCATTCATCCTCTTGGCACTGGCTCAGTAGCAACCTGTCACCAAATCAAAAGCAGGAATCCACAGCTGTTACCATTTTTAGAGTTGGTGCTTTTTGTACGAGAATATTCAAAGAAATAGCATGTTAAGTTGCTCGATTTTCAAATTGATGAACAGGAACTCATAAATCAGAGCTGCAGCATATTTAATTAAAGAAAGTTGAAATAAAAACTGTGGTGAAAATTAGTTCAGGCTGCTTGAACAAGCGATGGTAAACTCCGAAGATCGGTACGGGGCAGTTTCACAGTAACCAATCGTTCTTGCAAGTAAAAACGTTCCTATCCTTTCACATCAAATCTTCGCTGCTGCAATAACTTTGATCCATGCCCTAGGATTCGAGCCTCTTTGACATTAAAAAATATCATTTACTATATCACAGAATCAATCACACATGAATTTCGCATTTTCAATTGAAAAGTAACACCTCAGCAGCATGCACTCCGCCTTTAAAAATAAAAATAAAATTGTTTGTCTCTTTCATCTACCAATAAAGCCTGCGACTCACCAACAGTAGCTTTGAATCAGGAATATAAAAAGGGCACAACCACATTACACGATTTAAGATAAATCAAAGATTCAACTGCAGCTGATTGGAACTCCAGAAATTACTAGAACAAATACGTGTACTCACGGAGAGCTAGGCTGATAGAATGAAAGAAATAAAAGTAAGAAAAGGGAAATATGTAGTTTATTGCTTGAGCTCTTACATTGTTTCTACACTGGATGTACATTAATTTCACACAAAGGTAAATAAAAGTAAATATACATATAGATATATAATGCACAAAAGTTACAAGAGCTCCAGACGAGACCATGCAGGTTTTACAAGGCTCTAATTCAATGTATTACAGCAAAAACGATCCTATGAGTAAATGGTTTAACTTGTGTTTAACCAGTCAAAACTACGAAGGCGAGCTTTCCAGTTCATTTGTAAACCACGATTCACATTGAACCAGATCGAATGACTGTCAATATTTACGTCTCTACCAATTCCAACTGAATATGGGGGCCATGTATCTTGTAATTCCAGTGCCAGCTTCCACTATCCATTATTTTTTGTTCTAAAGGGTTGAGCTGGACTTGCAAACCTGTGTCAAACGAAAAGTAAATTGATTCTGTAATGAGATAATAACATCCGCACTACAAAAGCAAAGCACCGGGAAGACACTACACATGATACAGCTTCATTAAACGCATCAATAAAGCAAGTACAAGCTGCGTTTTTAACTTAAAATTAAGGACGATAAGTTTCATTATTGTTTCCTTACACCTACGTGACCTAACACTTGACAAACCATAAACAGTGTGCATGTCTGAGACCCGTGTACTAGAGCAGAGTGACCAAAATATCTGCATCTCTGAAGTTCCAAGTTTTTCTACAGTATGGAAGCAAATTTTGGTCCTGCTGTCCTAGTAGACTGAAATCTTTCAGCCAGATTCTTAAAACCAAGCAATCCCACAAGGACAGAAGCTGGCATCTTGTAACACAATGAAATCCTCACAAAGTAATATGCGATGTCCATTTCCCAGTTCAGGGGGGCAATAATGCACTTTATCAATTGTCAAAGAAAATAACAGTCATGTAAAACATCAAACTGTATAAATAAACTCTTTTAATATACAAAAATATCACATGTGTGTGTGCATGGATGCAAGCATGTGTGACTCTCAGTGTGGGTTTGAATATTCAGTGACTCGGTTTTTTAGTAGGAATACAGAGCAATTATGCAAGAGTTTTTAGGATATTGAATACAAGGAACCTGAATCTCCTGATGTTATCTTCATTTTGTAGCCATCTGGTATTACAAATATCTGATTTCCCTGAATCAAAGGGAAAAAAGAAGAAGTGAGCACGGCTATAGGAAGCTTTTAATATAGAATCCTAGCACCATACAGGTCTAATGAATTTAAAATAGAAAAGCCAGAGGACCATTAAGGAGATTCATAGTAATCACTGATTCTCCAACAACCTAATTCTCTATGGCTACAATATTAGGTAAATGGATGAGAATTTGCAGTAATGCACCAATCAGCTTCCAGGTGAGTGTACTTAACAAAAAGATTTAACTAATTGATCCTCCTTGTCATGCAATGAAATTTCCATCATCGTTCATTATGCCATTGAATAGAGTTTTTTAGACAAGGATGCTGTCCTAGGCGTCGTTTATATCTAGTACTTTTGAAAAGCTGTCCTAGAATTTGTTTATTTGAGTGTAGACCCTGCAAGCAGGCCATACCTCCTTGAAGCCTAATTTTTGGAAATTTCCTCATATCAATTCATAGAAAAAATAAAAATAAAAATCAGAAAGGAGCTTCTGCTGCAGGTCCTAATCAGGGATTCTCTATAAAGTACTTCACATCATAATCAAAACAATCCGATTAACCAACAGAAACAGTTCTGACGTTCTCATGTCAATCTAACCTGTATGGTAACGTTGTCAGCCTCAAATTCAGCATTTCCACGCAGAATAACCTTCAATGCCTCAAACCGTTGCACATCATGCTTCCAGTATATATTGTCTCCAAAACTCCAGTTAATCCCTTTGTTCACAACTTTGACATTTTGCAGTCTACATCTTCCACACCTAGAGAAATGGAATTAAGATCATTGAATTTCATTTCAGCATATTCAAAAATCTGGAAGAGAGCATACAAATTTTTACCTGTTCCCATACTGTAATATTGGTTCACCATTTGGATCAATCCTGGTTGAGCCCATAACATTTTCAGCAATAATGATCAAGCTTCCATCAAGCTGGAGGAGGAAAATCAGATGAGCATAAAATGTACTAGCTTGCATGCCTTTTTTCAAACTATTAATCTATGTCACCTGAACATTTCTCCATGAGAACTCTGCGACCTCAATTTGTAGCTCAGAACCCTTAGATATGGATCCTCCATTAAACTGGTAAAGCAAAAGAAATGAAACACAATCATGATTGGTTGATCAACTTCGTAACGGGGAACTAACAAAAGCCAATCAGCCACACATTCATTATGCCAGAGTGATGACTGATGAGACAGAGAAGGATTTCTTGGCAAACAAGACATTTGCAAGCAGTTACAAGAAATGTGTGGTAGCAAAGCTTTTGCACGTTGAAAAGTCCAGCAGCCACTTGGCTAGGGACATTTAACCAGATACAGAAATAAGCAAACCAAATATTAATATATGGATATAACACCAAATAGCCATCATCATATAACAAGCATCACGCACCATTCACTATGGAATAAAGAAAGAAATATACCCAGGCAAACCATGACAACATCCACAATAAGCTTACCTTTTGTCTTGTGACCTCCCAAAGTGGGCCAAGAGCAGGATGCAGAAAGATGAGAAATGGTGGTCCAGACTCAACATATTTATCATTACCTTCAATCTACAAACAGTAAGGAAGTTAAATAAATGGAAAGAAACTCTAAAAATTATTAACACAGCGCTGGCAGACAAGCATATACTCAATAACCTTAAGTAAATGAAACAAAATATGAAGGGCAGTTGACCTCAATTCTCAGAGACAAACTAGGGCTCTATACTATAATTAAGAGGATACCTGAGGAAGCTCTATATCACAATGTGAAAGAAGATCGTGAGCATTCCGTAAGATATCCAAGAGTGCACCATCTGGAGTCTGCATACAAGCCCAAAGTAACAGATTAACATGAGGAATATCGATCAAGTCAAGAGATTAGTGAGATACCACAAATCAAGCTTCAAAATTTGGTATCCAAACTCAAGGAGGTAAAAAAAACACTCTTGGAAGTTTGGAGACTCACTGATATTTCCGATACATACCGGTACATAAACAAGTAGGGCTTGTAAATCAATGATTCAATTGTTGATTTATTACATCCTAATATACTCTCAACTACACAGACACTTACGGATTTAAGCCACTGATCAGTCCTCAAATGACTGAGTGGGGTCCAAGATAACCAGCTATACAAAACAAAACGTGAGCTGAGAAAATCTAGATGCTTATGGCTGTGAGATCATAAAGTAGAGACTAGTATCCACCAGAAAGTGGCTTCTCAAAGAGAAATGATTGTCCTAAGTTAGAAAACTAAATGCAATTAGTGGAACTTAAGAAGAGAAGGAACAAAAAATGATCTCAATAAATAGAGAGGGGAACTAAATCCCCTCCACTGATTTGGAAAAAAAAAAATTCCATCATCAAATTTTTTTCAAACTGCTGAGAACAAGTACAGTAACTAGCAGAATTTACAACCTGGTGCAAGGTATTGTCAGAATGTCTTCTTTTCCTCTTAGCAGATGAAGTAACCCTTCTTCGCTCATTATACACAATAAAGGTATCCAGCTTATCTGCACATGTGTTGACAGGAAGATTTTAATTACCAAAAAACATATATCTAAAATTTATATTAGAAGAACATGCATTCGCATGTCTATGTGTGCAATCCTCATGGGCACATTATATGCTACAAGGTTCAGAAAGAAAGCAAGACAATATTGTACCTTCCACACCCTTGTAACATCTGGATAAATAGGTGTTAGTGAAATTATCTGCAATATTTTGCATTGTGCATTCCAGCCGACCACCAGAGACACTGCAAGTAAAACAGCAATAAGCGAAACAGCATCCAGGGAAAAAGTTGCTCAACTGCAGGTGGGGATTAAAAAATTTCAGAAGGAAAGATGGATATCATTAAATAGTGAGGATAGATCAGACAGTACTCTCTCCTCAATATACTATCTGGAGAAACAGAGAAAACCTGGAACAAAGATAACTACAGTAGCAACGTATCAGATTTCTAAAGTATTATAAGAATACCTTCCAAGCTGAAAAAGAAAAATTATCAAGACTCATTCCTGGGATCGACAATTGATTTAAACACTCAAGTTCTGCATATAAGAATTTAAAAATCAAATCCCTCATGTGATATCTAATCACATTTAGACAATCTCCCTTGTCGCCACTTGTCCAAAAATATGTTTGTAATCCAAAATCTAAAGTCTCACTATGATGTAATTTATACAAAGCTTTATGACTTACGTAGCAATCACCCTAAAACAAAATACTTGCAATAAGACTGGCATACAGAGCACAGTACATATTTGGTATAAATGGAGTACCAGCTAGAAAACATCAACGAGTGAAGTATGTACCTGTGACAGTTCCCATAATGGTCCGTGTATACAATTGGCTTTTTTGTATTCAGAACCATGCCTGGCAAACTTTTTTCATTGTTACTTGATGCAACTAACTCCAGAGAAGGTAAATCCACATACAGAATGTTTGTATTGGCAGGGAACTCTGCCTGCAAACTTAACGAGAAAAACAAAGTTAAAACTAAGTTTTGGTAACAGGGATGAGCATGTTAAAAAATGAATGAAAAAAATAACAAATTATCCAGACAGAAACACACATCATAATACTAATTTTAAACCAAACCTCAAACATAAACAGATGCATGTCAAAGTATTAACTACATAACCACAGACCAATATTAACATTTATTTCCTTCAAGAATTCCAGCACTCAAATTGCTACCTAATCTTAAAGGGAAACTAAAAAGACATGTTTTCAAGTTTGCTATAAAGATTCTGAGCCTGCGTTACAGAGATTCAATTAATCATCAAAATCCATGCATAAAGACATCCATGTAGCTAATTCAAAGCACAAATAGCACACAAAGTTATTCTAAAGAAAGCTAGTACTCCCAAGGAAATGATTTCATACCCGTTAGTTGAACAAGGACCGCCTGTGATTTCAAACTTATCAAACTCGGTGTATTCAATGCATGACAAGCCATAAGCCCACTGCCCATCAAGATTCTTCTTTTCAATAAGGACATTAATTCCTTCAGTAGCCCCTGAGTTGCGCTTACAAGAGGCGAACCCCAGTTTCTGTTACATGTACACATTGTATAACAAGACCATGAACCCCAAAACAATGTCAAGAGAATTACATAAGCATTCTTTAATCTGAATATAGTAACTATGCGCAAATGTTCTTTTCTTTATCATTCAAGCTCCTTATTTAGATGAAATATATGGGCATGGATAAACACAAATACAAAGTATGAATATTTGCAGTGCTCCCTTATGAGAACACGAGAGAGTAACAAAATCAAATTGTCAAATATGATTCCACCTTTCTGTGACGTAAGCCAATCCCTGCCAGTGCCAAAAGGGTCAAATCCGTGGCAGCAACAACATTACTGACTTGTCGCACAGTAGCACCTTTTCTATCATGATCATAAAACCACTCAAAGATGCCTTTGTCATAAGCAAGTTTCCAAATCACACCATGTCCACCGGGCTTGCATACAGGTGCAAATGGTTTTGTAACCAACCACTGCCCATCTTCAGCACTAACAGCTGGAACAAGAGGCTGTCAATTCATAAATTATGCTAGTAAGTGAACACCACTAACTAGTGAAAAACTCGAAGAATAAGAAGAAGCAAATATTTAACATATCTTCATAACCATATAAAACCTGTTCAAAAAGTTGGAAACTGGATTGACCTCTTCCAAACCAGCTCAGTCTTTCACAAAGAGAAGTGATATGCTCATGGTTATTCTTAGCAGAACTTGTCATGATTGCTACAGGGGTAATGCACTGCTTTCCATATATCTTGAAGTACAAGAACTCTCTAGCCTGACAATGATGAAAAAATATAGATATTGTTTCAAAGAAGAAGCAGTTAACATTACAAACCACAGTTATCAGCTCAGACATAAGCTTTCTTCTTTCCGAGCATCGAAGGAACAACGTAGAGATCTTCTACCTGGAGATCTCTTATAAGACCTTCCAATAAGGTCCGTCCACAATAAGGAAGCATGGCAGCAGGAAGGCATTCGCCAGTGTCAGGGTCAATCAAGCCAAGCCGGTCAGCAGAACCACCAAGAGGATAAATTTCTCCTAGATCTGGCAAACCCTAAAAGAAAAGGATCTTATTATTCTAGAAAAAAACTGTGGCAAATCCATTGTTTTAACAGAACAATAAACTTTAGGTACTAACCTCAATTCCCCACAGAGCTGCTTGAGATGCATACTCTGTATTTTTTGAAAGGTCAAGTCCACTAGGAGCATGAATTTCCAAAAACTTGCATTCCATTGATTCTTTTATGTGCTGGGACCAATTTGTAGTCTGCTTTTTTAATGTTGACTGGAAAAGAAGTTCCAGCACCATTATCTGATATCTAAGCGAGCATTTAAATAAACAATTTCAAGTCATTTGAGACGATCAAACGAAAAAGGAAAGTGTGAATAAGATTCTAGCTAAACTTCCTATATTTGAATTATCTCTAGTGCAGATTCTCATTCCTCATTGTCTACCCAAATCAGTAGCCCTAACATGAAACTTTAATAAGCCTATCCTCCACCCAATAACACGCAATACAATCATCCAGCAGGCAAAAAACTCACTCTGGAAATTTATGTAGCTGATCAAGTAATCGTTCACATTTACCTTGGTAGCTAAATGAATCCATTGCAAGCAAGTAGCCCCTAAACTCCATATTCATCAAAACCCTAAACCCCCATATGCTAACATCCCCCAGTTGCCAACTTGATCAAATTCAATTACTCCTCTTCTAATTCTCCAGTAGTATCTAAACCCTAAAAGAAGAGTTAAAAACTCTAATCCAGTAATAATTTTAAATCACGAAACAAAACAACGAATACCATGCAAAGGTTGTTCTTTCTCGTTCAAATAATGTATATAAAATTAAAATATCTCCATTCCAACACTTAAACACCATAAATAAAACAAAAGCAAAGCAAATTTAACAGACAAGACAGGAAAACAAAAATTTAAAAGGAGAGAGACTTGCCCAATGACACCTCCAATACAATCATAAAACTCCTCGACCTCGCCTAAACTCTTCAGCAACTTCTTCAAGTCCTTGATCTCCTCATCAGTCAAATTCTCCCCATAATTAATCCTCTCTAATCCTTTATTACCATTATCACTCAAATCAAACCCCTCAATAATCTCCACTAAACTATAAAGCGCGCTCTTAACGGAAGTTCTAACAGACTCCACCGCTTCACTCTCAACCAACTCGAATCCCTCCAAACTAACCACGTGCTCTTGACCAGCGGCGACCAAACACTTGAGCAAAAACAACTCACGAGAGGTTAAATTAATTGAATCCAGAAACCTAGAAACTCCTCCAATTTTGAAAAACCGTTTGACGCGTGAGTCGTCGTTTAGTACTGAGTGTTTGCCGTTTAATGTTTTGGAGTGAGCAAGCTTTGAACGGAGAGATTGGAGTCGAGAGATTTCTTGGTGGAAATTGAAAGAGTCAGGTGCAGGTGGCGCGTACTCAACAGGTGCAATGGAAACTCGCGTGGTCAGGGGCTTGGACGGAGAGGAAGGGAGTGAGAGTAGAGGAGGATGAAGAGAAGGTTTCTTGAAGGGGAGAGATTTGTTGAAAAGATTAATAGAGTTGAAAGAGAAGAGAAAATCATTTCTTTTTTTGTTGTTATAACGAAGAAGTATGTTAGTGGATGATGAAGTTGCGGCATTTGTTTTAGCCATAGATAACAGCAAGAGAAAAGACGGTGTGTTCGAGAGAGAGAGAGAGAGAGAGAGAGAGAGGGGGGATGAACTGATGAAGGGAAAAGGGAAGCTACTCTATAACAATGGAGGGGGAGATTTTATTTATATTATTATTATTATGTCTATGTTTAAAAGGGAGGGAGGGAAGGATAAGACGAGATGCTGGGAGGATATACCGAGGGGAGAGAGGGAGGGAGGGAGAATTTTCTTCACACTTTATGCTGAAACTGAGGCGCCTCATCTTTGTGCGTATGATTTTGGAGTTTTGGATTGGCTGGCTGTATTTTGTTGGATGGGAACCCATCCATCCATGGCCTTTCCTTTCTCTCGAGGGGGTGTTTGGCTCTCTTGTCTAACGCGCGTGGATGGACGAAGGAACAATTTTGATTTGGGCTCCATGCTTTCATGGGAGATGACTCGGAGGAGCCCGAATTGATCCATTTTTATTGGGCTGGGCTCAAATGAGTCGGGCTTGATTTGTATTTTGTAAGATGGTGGTTTGTTCCGGACTTTCTGCTCCACAAACTTTATTCATAAAAATAATAATCGCCTTAATTTCTTTAATTTTTATTTTATTTTCATGGTTTGCAAGTGGAATGACGGTCGATGCTTGTTTACACTATTTCTCATAGGACGATTTTAAATATGCAATGGCATGCCCACAGTTATTGCTCAATTGTTGCTGCACTTGATCCTAATGTTCAAAGGCGTTGTCAAGGTTGCTTATTTTGAATCTTAAAATCCCTACATTATTTATAATTAAGTTAAAAACATGTTTGTTATTGTGATAGTTATTATTTAAAAAAATTATTTATAAATATATTAAAATAATATTTTTTAAAAAATATTTTTAATATCAGTATATCAAAATCATCAAAAAAACACATAAATAAATTAATTTTAAGTGAAAAAACATCAAATTTTTGGTAAAAAAACATTTAAAACGCATGATAGTTGTTGCTTTTAACAAAAATAAAAAATATATTAGAATATATTTTTTATTTTTTTAATATCAAAGCATCAAGATGAATTAAAAATATTTTAAAAATAATTTTTTTTAAAATCAAATTTTTAAAAAGCAGCTATTCAAAACGCAATGTTATGGACATTGAACAGTGGGACTGGCAAAGTGGAAATAATTTTTTTATTCTGTTATATTTTAAAATACGTGAGAAAATTATTGTGATGGTATTGTATGTATAAAGTATTTACATTGTAGATGTTTAGAGGATTATAAAGATGTTATTTTTTTTATTCTAAAAATCATTTGCGTGTGTTAGGTCAGGTATGACTACGATAATCAAGACTATTAGTTTTAATATGTTTGCTAGACTCAAAGTACTTAAAAATATATTTTATATTATTTTTAATTTTTTTAAAAAAATTATTATTCATTTGGTGTGAAGCGTGAAACAATATACTAATATTAAATTAATTAGTGGGGTATATTATTGGTTGAATTATAATTTTTTTTCCAATCTCAAGCATAGATTTTTTTTATTTTGCTCCTTTTCTCACCTTACTTGCAAGGGGTTGTTGCCTCGTTTTATGCTAAGGCAGGTCTAAACTCTGAATGGATCAAAATCGGACTTGGGTAAAGTATTGTTCACAACATTAAAGGCCCAAACTCGACTTGATCCTAACAGCAAATTTATTATATATTTATGGGCCACGTCCACTGCTCTTAAATATGAGAATCTTACAACGGGCTTTCCTCGAGAACGCAGAACTATTTCAGATCACGTCAGAGTTCGCAAGGAAAATGAGAGGTTTTACAAGGGAGCATTTTCCTCCGTTCTAGTTCTAGCCTGCCTACTTCTCCTCGAGGATTTAAAAATGCCATCACAACTCTGAAATTCCCAGTGTGCTCTTAGCTTTTCAAATCCCTGAAGCACTGGTAGGGTTTGCAGCGCTCAACCAAATATATATATAGAAAATCAAGATTCTGGGCCGAGGTATAGTACTATATATATACAAGTTAATATTTCATGCCGGTCTTGACAATGAATATTCGACCGTCTCCTCCAGTAACATCAAAAATAAAATTAAAAATTAAAAAAATTAATAAGACCGTCCTCTCACATAAAATTTTATATTCGAGATAATCGTTATTTAAAAACACATTCCATGTTGACTGGAGAAGGGATACAAGCCCTTGTCTGACTCTCTTGGATACGAGAATCTAAAGATATTTTAAGCAGTGTTGGTATATTTTTCTTTCAATTTAGTAGTAGCTAGAGAGTTGAATTAAATCAAGACTAGAAGCCACATCACAATGCCTTTGCTTCCATAACGAAATTCTAGAGTTCATTTGTCAAAGCTGATCATCTGTTTTTTCTAGCTACTTGTGTGTATCTGCGATCGTCAATGCATTTAAGCCTTGTATAATGTATATAAAATTGATCGTCGAATCGTCCACGTAATTTAGGTTGAAAATATAATAATTATTATTTTTAAAAGTATTTTTTATTTAGAAATATATTAAAATAATATTTTTTAAATTGTTTTTTATATTATTAAATCAAAACATTATAGAAATGAAAAAAAATTGAAGTAAAAAAATATAAAAAATTTAATTTTTTTTAAAAGTACTTTAAAAAAGAAGAAGAGGGTTTAAATATTATACTAACTACTTTTATACTCAAATAACGAGGACAATTGTGACCAATTGACCTCATGTGGAAATGAGATGCGATGTGTAATATACAGGTTTGTATTATTATTTTTTACATAAAATGGTCCTTTCCAGTGAAGAAATTGCAGTTTAGTTTAGAATTTACAACTATTGTCTGCATTTTTTTGTGCAGGAGATTTTTGCATCTGGATGTGTTTTTTTTTCCCTTTCTCTTCCGACCTCGAACTTTTAACTTGAATATAGATATGAGTTAGGTTAATTACACCCGCATACATAAACTGGGTTAATGAATCTTTTTCTCGTCACCTAAACCAATCGCTTGAAACATGTTACTCTTTTACTTTTCAATTTATACCGAAATAATATATTCGAGAATTCAAATACAAAAACCTAATCGGGAATTTAAATTGATGTTGTGATGTTGCATATCAATGCCGAGTCCCCTTGCTAGATTCGAGAAATATATTATATACGGTCATGAATAATTAGAAAACATCATTCCGCGCGCGCCCGAACTTCGAAAAGCTTTCAAGAATTAGAATCCAGTATAAACCAAAGGAGAAAGAATGTTGCAAATTTGCAAAGAAAAGTCTCAAGTGTGTTTCTTGGTCATATGAAAAATCATAATTGAAGTTGTTAAGCAAAGCCGAGCCCGATATAAAATTGTATTATGTGATTAAGGTTGCAAACAAAGCTTGATTATAATTTTGGAAAATTTGTTTATGAAGATGGTTAATTAGTGCATATGAGATTAAATTAAAAGTGAAGATCACTCGTTTTTAAATTAAAATTTTATTGAAATTTAATTTTCAATATAAATTCTTTCTAACATAAAATATTAACATGATTTAAATAAATTATAGATGAATAAAAAATTAATGTTTAAGGATCATTAATTGACATATTTTGATACAATCTAAAACTCTCTACAAATTTCTATATATCTCACATATAAAAGCAACAAAACTGTCTTGATATTTATAAAATGAAAAATTAAAATTAGATTAAGAAAATACCTAATTTTTTAGAAGAGAAATGTTATAAACAAAGTGAAGTTTGGATTTAAATTCACATGCAAAAACACCGTCCAAGCTCGAGCTTAAATTTGAGTTTGGATTCATTGTAAAATAAAACTTTTTCAAAGTTACATGAACAAAATTTTCAGCTCAAAAGAATTTAAATTTATTTAAACTAAAAAAAATCATGTTTAATTCTAGTTTACTGTTTGTAATCAAAGTGTCTAAATGTTTGTTTTTCATGTCAAAAGTTCTCTTAATCTAGAAACTTGGATTCAATCATTGTAGATAGATAATCAAGGGTTTAATGTTTCTAGGGTTTTCGGTAATTGACAGACCATGTGTATGGTTATACATTATGTCAATAACCTTAATTTAGTGTTATCGTACAATTATTATTTTATATTTATAATTGACCCTAACACAACTCCTTGGTTTTTTTTTCAAATTTATATTCTCCCAGTACAGAGTTCTACATAAAAATAGCAAGTTTGAAGCTCAATTGATACCGTGTTTTTCTTTCTTAAAAAAAGAAAATTTACCTTTAAGTCCATTATTTATAATAGTAAAATAACATAAAAAATAAACTAAAAGGAAAGAGAGATTTAAATAATATTTTTTTTTCCTATAACTCTAGACTTAAATTCATTATAAATTGAAATAGTAAAATAATAATTTTACAACCCATGACATAAAAATTTGGTATGGCTGGTGAGCAGCGACGGAACCAAGGGGAGGCCAGCAGGGGCCTGGGCCCCTGTAAAACTTTTTTTTATTTTTAAATATAATAAATAATAGATTGTTTAATATTAAATTATTATTTTATTAGTTATGTTTGCTTTTAAAGCCATATCTCTGTATCTCTATGTAAAAGGCCAAATAAGCTTTTTAATTTTTTTCCCTTCCTTTATTGCCCCTTTCTCTTTCTTCTCTTAAACCCTAACATAAAAATCAACAATTTATCCACTTGTTGACAGGTTGATTCGGCTTATTTTAACTCTTCCTGTTTCGACAGCAACTACTGAACGAGCTTTTTCAGCAATGAAGATTGTTAAAACAAGACTTCGCAATCGGATGGAGGATGATTTTCTTGCAAATTATTTGATTGTCTATATAGAAAAAGAAATTGCTGAAAGATTCACAAGTGATATGATAATCGATGATTTATACTCTATGAAAGAACGACGAGCACAATTAAAATAAATATGTAAGAATCATTCTTTATTATTTTTTACTTTATTTCAAAGTTTTATCTAACATAAATAATGCATCGCTTTAGCTAATGTTTCTTATATATTTTGTATGTTTATATTTGATAGGTACAAAGACCAACAAAATTAAAGTGATGAATATATTATGAAGATGAAATTAACTTCATAGATTTGACTCAATTTGGTATTGTTTTAAACCTCTTATTTTATACAAAGATTGTCATATGTTTGTAGTTACTTCTTTGAATAAAACTAAATCATGCAGTTTTTTTTAACAATTCATATACAATAAATTAAAAAAATTATATATTTTTATATTATTTTGGCCCCCCTATCAAATAATCCTAGCTCCGCCCCTGCTGGTGAGAGTAGTTAAATTTTTTAATTCTTTTTTAAATAGTAAAAACACTAAAATACCTTTATAATAGGACTGGCATATAAAGGCATTTTGTCTCTTCAACTTCAAATGCACAATTAAATTACTAGAATATTCTTGAAATAAAAAACAGTTTTGGTTGATGGGCATTTTTGTTTTTTAACCTTTTCTTTTGTTATTTTTAGATGTGATCTGAGACAAATCTGTACTTTAATATTTAAAAATACTAAAACAAGATTGACAAATATGTTGCACGTATCAACGCATGGAGGATTGTTGTGGTCTTTAGAAGACTCGTGTGGCTTCTCTCTTAACAACCAGATCGTGGCTTCTTGGATGACGTTCAAATCCTTTTGGTGGCACATTATTTGATGTTTGGAGCCTTCCCTCCCATTCTCTCTTCTTCTTAGTTTTCATACTCGACTCTTTAAATTTTAGAGTTGCCCTTTAATTTGGTTTTTCTTAGATTTAGTCTATGTTCATTTACTTTCTAATTTTCATACTTGATCTTTTTGTAAGATTTTGATTTTTTAAAAAAAATTTATTCTTTAATATCAATTTGATATATGTTGTTTTTTCTATTTTAGCCCTCATTCTTTTGATTTTAGTTTTTTTCTTAACCCTTTTATGCAAATTTTATTGGTTTTCAATTTCATCCCTCAATTTAAATTTATAGTGTATTTTTTTTTTCAATTTAATCTTCATTCTTTTGTTTTTTTGTCTTCTTGTTAAAGGTTTTTCCCTTTTGATTTCACCCTCCAATCAAAAGATTTTTGTTGCACTCTAATTTATTTTTTATTTTGATTTTTTTTATCATCATACTTCCAATTGCTATTTTTTGGAACCTTTTTTATAATCAATTTTTCTTTTCATTTTCATCTTTTAATGTTTGATTTGTTAGGGATTGTGTTTCACGGTTTTTTCATGTAAAGTACTTTCAGCCTAATGACATAGGTCATGAGTTTAAAAAGTTAATGCAAGTCAAATTTTTTTGGTTTATTTTTTTATTCCATCATTCACATTTTTTTTAAAAAAAATTGCTTTGTGATTTTTTTAATTTATTTTTTGTTGGGTTATGTTGATATGATGCCATTAGTCACAGGTTTTGCGAGTTAATTCGGGCTGACTTGCTCTTATTAATTACCTAGGTTACATGTTTGTCACGTTATCTTGGGTTAATTTGAGCTGCTTTTTTTATCTGTATTTTTATCCAATCTCATACTTTTAAAGGGTTTTTTTCTCAAGTAATCATGGTTTTTTTTTTATCACTTTACTATCATCTTCTATTTTTTATTATCTAATTAAAATAAAACTAACTTATTTGGTTTAATTAAAGCTATATCTATAATTGTTATTTTTCTTATTTTTTTGGTATGCCGTTTTCGTTATCTAAATATCAATTTTTTATATAAAAGAACTACCGCCCCGCGCGGGTCCAAATCTAGTAAAATAGTACTGTGGATGTGTGTATAATTTGTTAAACAACTGGAATGAAACTAATCCGGAAAGTAAATTCGGAATTTTCAAAGGGTAAACCACTTCTAAATTTAGAAAAATCCAACCAATCAACTCGATACCAAGAATGAAAATCCCAAGATATTAGGAAAAATATTCCAATTCTTTTTTCTAGTGAAAACACATTCAGGCATTAAATACAAGGGAAAGAAAGCCACATGCAATATACGATAACAGCTAGCGAATGCTTGTCTTTCAATATCCAGCATTTAGTTTTACAGTTTTTCTAATATTCCAATCTCTTATATATACTCCATATTCGTTCCCCACACACACATATATATAAAATTATTTTCTTCCCAAAACCTGCAATTATCATAAAATTAATCTCGCTCACCGTTTAAGCAAACTTAGGCTACGTACTGAAAAAGCTAGAGAAAAGCATTGAATGTCATAGCATTAATTTCTCCTCGCTATCAAAATTAATTCCTGTATTATTTCTTAATTAGAAGACCATTCTGTTCCAAGTTTGATCTTGTGAGATGTTAAAAATGTCATTAAACTCAACCGTTCTTGCATTTATGAATATCTGAAAAACCAATCACTTCCACGAGGAAAAAGTGGAAGCCAAAGTTACTTGCTGACAGGTAGCACACTTGTATATGTGCTGCACTACACTCTATGGTGCAGGTTTACTTGCATATGAGAGGTTTCTCTTTTAATTCTTCTGTCACTCCAATCTCCATGAATCATTTCATGCATTTATACATCATTAATAGTTTTTTCAGTGTATATAGGAACTGATCAGACATTTCATCAGCAAAGTGCAAAAGGGAACTGTTCAATCAATATATATTCCAATGGAAAACCATATATCCCCTCCGATCCCTCTGGAGAATTATTCTTCTCTAAATCTAGCTACGAGCCTACATGATATACAGGTAACATAATTGAAGGATTTTCATGCTAATGATTCGAGTATCAATGTCATTTTCATTTTTTTTTTGTCTTTTCAAAGGTAGCTAAGAGTTGCTAAAATATTGGAGACCTATATATATATATACTCTCATCAGAAAACAATACCCAGAACCCAAAATGCATATTTTGTAATGCTAAAAATATTCATCTATTCATTGGGAACACCAAACTGAAGCCTACAGCTACATGAGATATTGCATACAAAACAACATAACCAACAAAAGAAGATCAAATAATGACTAAAATTACCTTGTATGCAGGTACATGATATTATCATTAAGCATATTGGTCCAGGAAAGTAAGTACTTCAAGATCTCACCCAAAATTGTCCCATTCATAAAGTCAGATCTAGAGTACTTGCCATCCTTGCATGCTTCCTCCTTCCATCTCCTTCCATCGATCTGCCAAGCTTTGAGGATGAAGATGAAGACAACGAAACAGACAAACTACCATCAGCTACACATTTTTGAAGTCCATCGTCATCTTTAGTTGATAGTTTCAGCGCCAAATTCAAATCCAAGTTGCAATCTGAATCCAAAGTCTTTCTCTTTGAACCTTTTTGCATTTCTTGAATTGTTCTCCAATTTTTGTCAGCGGAACTAGTGGTGTTCAAACATTCCTTTTGATCTATTCCTGATCTCTCTTGCAACTTGGCTATGAAGTGTGATTCCATGGAGCTAGGTCTACTTTCTTCCTGTCGGGATACTTGAAACAACTTGACCCCTTCAGGAAATTGATGAGTTCTACTTGTAGCTTGTACATTCAAAGAAGGAATGTTGATACTCGAATCATAATTAAGTGAATTGTGATTGTTGCGTCCAATTACTAGTCTTTCAGATACCGAGCCATAAAGTCCATGTTTGAATCTGTTGAGAGCAGTTCCTCCCTTATAAGGGCTGTACATCTGGTGGTCGTGACCTCTCCAAGAAGCATCTCCATATCTTGAAGGAGAAAGAGAGAGAGAGAGAGATTGTTAGGATATACCAATTTAGAATCTGAATTTGGTCTGGAATAGGAGAACAAGGAGTTAAGACTTTCATACCTTAAATTGCAAGAAGATCTTTGATTGAAATTTTGTAGCACGGGAAGCTGGCTAAGGTTGTAGATTTGGTGATCCCCGTCTTCAAAAAAAAGCCCTTGTTGGCCTGTCAATAGTATCTTCCTAAGTTAGAGAGAATTACAATCCCCTAGAGAAACCCTAATGCTCTATCTATTTATACAGGAAAGATTACTTGTTTGATAAAAAGAAAAAAGGATTAATAATTACCTTGATTGGGTTCATCACTCCTCTTGCTTCTGTACATCTAACAAAGAATACATAAAATTAGGAAAATCGGGCCAAATAAATAAAAAAGAAAATTGTTAGCTAATCAGTGCATAAGTAAACTTATGTAACAGCTAGTATAGATCAAAATACTTGAAGATGGCTTTTGACATGAGCAATGCTAAGGCCTTTGATGTTCATCATCTGAAGAACAAGCTTTGGGGTTGCTCCTGCACAGATCAATACAATTCCCACTATCAGAAGCAAATTCCTCATGGAATTCCCATCTGTAATTAAATTAATGAACAAGAGCAAATCATTCACCAAAAAAAGAAAAAAAAGGAATAAAACAGGAGACCAGGAGTGTTAATTGAGTACTAACTGTCTTGTCCTCCTAGTCTTTCAACTGCATGAACAAAGCAAAGATGAAGATCCGGCGTCCACCGGAGCCTTGGCATCTTAGAACGAATATATTGCCTTACAGATCCGGTACTGGCTGCCTTCATTTCATTTCCTTCAACTGAGCTGTTGCTTGTGCTCACCCCTTCATTTCTGGATTTGAAACTAATTTTATCCGCCTCCTCCTCATCACCCTCGTCTTGTTCGACTTCCTTGTTAGAATAGCTTGACTTGGAGCCTCCAAAACTATCACTTCCCTCCATCTTTCTTAGCTTAGCTTACCTGTCTTCCCTTATCAATTCTATGTGAATGATCAAGAAACAGCAGTTAGGAATTTTAGTGTCGTCTAGGTGTCTTATAAAATGACTTTTGATGTTTCAGTTTCATCTTAATTTCTTACCTCAGACTAGAGAAAATGGGGTTAATATTCTTTTGGAATAAAATCAGATAAGCACAAGCAATAATATTTTCAAGAATTAGGAATTCAAAAACCCTAGCCCTTGACTATGGAGAATATACAGCTATAGCTGGCTCTTTCATCCGTCTTCTTGATATATAGCTAGTCTACTTTTTTTATACTTGTTTATGACATGCATGCATAGTGAAGTTCGGCATGCATTTATTATACTATGCATGGATGGGTGGATGATGAGATATAAGTAAAATTTATTACTTTTAAAAAATTAATTACTATATTTATATAATTAAGTGAAGATTTATTTATTATCTTAGTTCGTTGCAGAGACTCGATAAATTTGGACTGAACTAATTATACATACGCACATAGAAGTAGCCTTTTCCTGTTCTTTAAAATTTTCACACGCTCATGTTAATTTCTATATAATTAATTTGGATCTCCAATGCACAATGTATTAGAATTTCCATGCACTTATTTAAATGGGTTTCTCTGTGCAGGGCATTCTTAAGGAAAAGAACTCTATGCTCATGCATGATCAGCTCGAGACCAGTAAACCGAGGAATAAATTAATGGTATATAAGAGAAAAATTAAGGCAAGAAAATATAATTAAGATTATGTGCATGTGTGCAAAAAAGAATATCATAGCTCATCAATGGAGGATATATAGCCCTACCAAGCTTTGCTAGCCTGTCACCCGCCAGTTCACACACAAATTAACTTGGAAAAATGCATGCCCCACTATCTTTGCGTCGAGAATCACGGATTTTGTCTTTGTCTCTATCGAAGACCACTTACCGTGGCACCCATGTCAACAACTCTTCGATTTCTCTTGGGTCTTTCTGACATATATTTGTCTGGTTATTTGACATTTAACCAACATCCTTGTTTTGTTATGAGATTTAAAATAGTTTTTTATATCACTCATTTTTTATTTTTAAATGTATTTGGATAAATTGATATTCTTATATTATTTTTTACAGTAAAAAAATTTAATTATTTTTAAAAGCAAAAAATATATTAAACTTGTTTACATTTTCTTTTTTGTCCTTTTAATTTTTTTAGCATAATAAAATGATTAACCTATCCTTGAAATAAAAATATCTTAAGTTGTTGACAATAATGTTTTGTCATTTAGTATTATATGGTAATTAAACTTAGTTTTATTCAATTTACTTTCAACATGCTAATTTCAGTATCATAACTAGGTTGCAGATTTTGTATTCTAACCCAAATGGACTCGGTCAGATTTTGTCGATCTTTTTTGGATTATATATTTTTTTTTATTTCATCATTCAATATTTTATTAGCAAAAAATTGAATTTTGATTTTTTTTCCTATGAGGTTATTGTGTTCTCATTTAATTTTTTTTCTTTGTTAGATGAGATCCTACAACATTTATTTTTTTATTTTAATTTTATTATTTGACATTTAATTGATTGAGAATTAATTTTCGTGTTTTTTTCCGCTTTCCTTTCTATGAAATTATCTAAAATTCTCAATCTTATGTCCATGATTACGGGATTAACATGTTAACCTAGTTAACTTGATATTATTTTTATTTTTTTTTTTAAAAAATTAATTTTTTTTTATGACTTCGCTTTTTAATATTAGTTTTTTTAATACTTAAATTTTATGATTTTATTTGATTAGCTTTCAACTAAATTACCCCAGTATCAGTGCCTATTATCATGTTTGGTGTGCTAAAAAAGACTTATTGGAGCCCTGCTCCCATGTGATATCAGCATATTCATTTCACCCGAACCAATTGCTTTCGTCGACTTGATTCAGGAGATAAAGATAAAACTTGCTTAATCCGAAGGTTTGAAGTTCAAGTTTTACCACTAGCCTTTTTTTTTAGGAAAAATATAGCATATCCATATCTATTTAATTAATTCATTTGTAGAAATACTTTAAATTTCGTTCTTTTCATAAATATGATAAAAGTCCCTCTAGATACATGGATGTGAAAGCATGATATTTTGGATTTGGATCCCCTCATATTCTTTTATCGCAACTTTCAATTATAAACTCAATGATCTTGATCAGATATATATGAAAAATAAAACAATAAAAAAACCAACTTCTTATTTTTATGGTATTCTAAATCATATCCATTTAATTTAAAAACATGATGTTGAGAGGATACATGTACATTAAAGAAATCGAATCATCGTACTGGGTCTGGTGATTGTGGTTTATCGGGGAATCATCCCTGTACTATAAGAGTCTTGATATTAGTATTAATAATTAATTATAATTAGCGATATATATGAAAAAACTGAGACCCGATGTCAGATATGGATTTGGCGTGGGAGTCGGTTTAGGGAAATACTAAAATCATGATTCGGAAATGAGTATCAAAGTTAAATTCCCAATAAAAATATTTGGATTAATAAATAACTAGTTAGACAAAGCTAGGAACCATTGTATCAAGAAACTCGAGAGCAATTAATCATTTAGGTGGTGACAAGTTTGGGATTAAAAAATTTATTTTTTTTTTGGTTTTAGGTTCAAGTCCTGTGGTTGCTTATATGATGATCAATAAAGATTTACATGGTCGTTAATTTCAGGATCTGTGGGATTAGTCGAGATACGTATAAACTAACCCGAATACCCATATTAAACTAAAAAAAAAACTCGAGGAATGCTGGGTAGCTGCCAAAGAAATATTCTATCGGATGTGCTCCATCACGACCTTATGGTTTTGGCATGGGCCAGCATTAATTTGAAAACTGAAGATTATATATATAGACTAGATCAGTAGGGGAAACGAACAAATAAGACCCAAATAGACTAGAGTTAGCAAGTCTAGCAGCGTGGTAACTTTTAACGAAAGCCTTGACTTCCTTGCCTTCATCCAAGATTCAATGCCATGGACCACGCGAATATTAAAAGGGGAGAAGAGAAAATAATCTTAGAAGATAATAAATAAATAAATAAATATAATTAGCAAAATATTAGCAAAAATAAAATAAAATAATTTGAAGTAAAAAAATTAATTTAAAGATAGGATTCAAATATTTGTGTGGTCCATATGGCATTAATTAAATATATGCTTAAAAAATAATAATATAATTTTCAAAAAATCAGTAGCAAGAACTTTGTTAATTTTAAAAAATAATATCAGCATATTAAAATAATTTAAAAATAAAAATATAATTTAAAATAAAAAAATTCAAAATTCAAAATAATATTACACCGCTGCTCTAAATACACGCTTATTACGCAGCAGTTTAACTCCTTCAATGTTTCATTTAAGGATTCCTGTTGATAGTCCAATATTCAAACAGAAAAATACAGTAACCAAAAAAAAAAAATTCAATCTCAAACTAAGATTTATAATTAAGCCTTCGTGCCGAGCAGTGTGCATGCCAAGATCCCGAGTCTTCCCCCAATTTTCAATTTAATGATTCAGTTACATATCAAGTACGTAGCAATAACTTTTCGATGTTAAAAAATCTCAAGTAAAAAACAATGTATAAAAAAATTGCTGGCCTGTATATGTATTTGTTGTCCTAAAATTAAAATATCAATGTACATGTATATATATAATTAACGTCTATATATATTACATTTGAAGTCAAGAAAAAAAAAAAAAACCAACACCTTATCGACAACAATCCTTAATCCATTACCAAAAAAACAAAGAAGGAAACAAATCATTAATGGATCAAATACTTTAATTTGTTTTTGGGTCGGTTAAAGGCCGAATTATATAGATTTATGATTATTGTTTTTCATAATTTGTGCCTAAAGAGTAAAGATCATCATGGTTTTATAATTAACTCGATGTTCAATAAAATTGCCCACACGCACAATTTAATTTCAGCTTTCGCATGGAAAGTAAGGTAGCATATAGTATTATTTCTGCATGAAATATTAACCTAATATTCCATCCTCGTGTGCTCTCACTACATTTATGGGCTATACATATATACGTAATCAAATCTCAGCATGACATGTAACCACTAACTAAAGCTTTTGTCTACTTTCTTTAGCTAAAAACTACTCATCATCACGAGGATCTTGAGAGAAATCAAATTAAACCGTCCAAGAAATTAATGGTTTCTCCTGGCAAAGTTTCCCTTTGATATATATAGTTAGCTGGTATTAAATTAAATATTATTGGGCGTGGGGTGTGACTGCAAATGCTAATTGAGAACGTCTTTGAATGGAAAAAAGAACTTCAAGTTAATATCCATCCATGGTCTAACAACGGTTGGACTTGGAGGACACTAACTGAGCAGGTGCACATTTGACAAAATTTGCTGCACGAGTGAGTCAATTCAACTCGTGATTTAAGTACGGGAAAAGGGTTAATTTGAGTTTAGTCAATCAACTTAGTTAATTGTGTATAATTGGTTTAGTCTCATTTAATTTACTTGATGCATTTTATTACCTTCAATCAATAAATGCCTCGTTATAATTAGTTTAAAAGCAATTATGTGTTTCTATGTTTTTGTCTCTTCTTTCCAGGCAGTTCCTGGAAAACAGAAGACATCAAATTGCTAGTTAAGAATAATCCGGTTTTTTAGGATCAATTGTCAGATTATGATTCAATCTTTTAATTAACTCTTCACCCTCTTGTTTTTGTTTTATGATTGAAGACTTTCAAAGCTAATTTTATATAAAGAGAATTAAAAATGTTTTAATGATAATAATATTTCTTGGATTACTATAAAGAAAAAAATGCCAGCGAAAATAAATTATAAGAGATCAATGCTGCAGCCTACAGCTAGCATCCCATAATTAAAAAGGGATAGTTAATTAAGACATGGAGTTTGGAAATAGATGTGAAGATCACTTCTCAGCAATGGTATAAGCTGGTTTTCCTGTGAAAACTATTAAAATAAGACTAGAAAGGGGAGGTCTGAGAGATTCGGCATCAAACACCTAATCTAGGAAGTCAACTCCCAACAAGACCTTTGTTTTCCTTCTTTTTAACCACTCTTTCTTTAATCTACTTTTATCTGTGCATGAGAATACGTGAACCTATTAATGCGGATCTACCATCCTTTGAGAATGAGTATGTCTGTCCTTTTCTCCTAGCTCCATAAATTTAGTTTTTTATGCTGCACCCACTTGTATTTAACACTACCATGATCATTATCATCATGTAGAATCCATGCATGACATGCATGCAGTGTTGCCGATGCCATGCATGCTGCATGTCGCGACCACACTCAACTTTAGCTGATCCATTCAAGTTTCTCATTTATGAGATAACAACTGGTGTTCACTTAATCATTAATTAAGTTTTGGGTATGTGTGGAAAAAGATTGACTTCACGAGTATCACGTCACTAGCCCTATAATTGATCTATGATCAGCCCATATGAACACCATCTGATTGATCATAAAGGCGGTCGAGATAAAAAAATGGTCAGTTTTAGCTAGAAGCTGTTCTTGACGTTGTGAAATGGGAAACGCTTTGAATTATTAATTAACATTGCGTGTTTGATTAATCAAGAGAAAATGCTGCCGCCGAGTAATTAATTGATTGCGTTGCCTTCACATAGGAAACGTATGCATGGAATGAAAGGAAATTTATACATTCTGAACATTGATTTGCAATATTTGCAGCTTATGCTAATTGATATCAAAGGTGTATTTTGTCTCCTTTTCAATTGCATTTTGTCCACCACGGCAACGAGCGTGACAAATTACCCGTCAGTTGTATTTCCCTAGCAATATAGGTTAGTTGCATGAAATTCATGGCTGCAATTTGCAATACTCATGAACTAGCTTGCTTTTCTTCTTCAAGTACCATGCCACGTTGTCAGGTACATTAAGGGAACGCACGCAAAAGCAGCCTCCACTTGGTTTTCCCTGGAGAACGGGAAAAAAAATATACACCTTTATTAGTCGATTAAGCTGTAATTAGCTTGAGACTGGTAAAATGATAGTTTTACTAATTGTTATAGATACTTAGATAGGCCCCGCTCGAGAAAAAAAACTTTTTTTTTTTTTTTGGATTAATATTCCGAGGGGGATTGACAGTCTTTTCTTTTCCAGGTAACAAGCGAGAGTATATTTGGAATCCAGTGAGGATCATTAATTTTGCCAATGGTCTCTTGAAATTAGGTCTTGCTTCTTGACTTAGCAGAACCTATATAGAGCTGGCTTCCTCTAGATGTATTTGATTGACGGCGAAAATGCTGGCTCCAGTTCGAAGACCCATTAGCCTCTTAGTCCAACTTGACAGATTAATTAGATTCAGAGTGGGGACCGTGCGGAATTGATTTGACTACCATTTCTCCTTCTTGACCGCCAAAATCAGATACACTAATCTTGACAAGTAAACATCGGAGGCGTATGACAATAGGAGAGCCTTTCCATCTGAGCCCTAGGATAACCTATAACTTATATTTTTTACCTTCCGCTGACCAATTATCATATGCAATTAACGATAACCTCAAATGACCTTGAATGAATCCACCTTTACAGAGGAAATAAAATAGGAAGAGATAAGAGGTTAAAAGCATTCGGCTAGCTATATAGATATATTATTATTCTGAAAGCTGCTATTGCATTCCATCGTAAGTGATAATTTCCTCCTTTTTCTTCAGCTTATTATCGAATACTCGAGCATCGAGGTTCTTGGATAGAATAATAACATTAAAACACGGCTTACATGGGGTTGTGAAGACTCAAGAGGTAGGAGACTATTCATCATTCGAGCCAACAAAAAGGAAGCCCAGCTTAAAATGGACACAGTCCTTCCTCACACAATGGCGGGCGGCGTTCTGATCAGGGCACCTCGTGGGCTGCTGGACCATTCAATTTAGACTTGTCGTCTACTCTTTCCCTAGAAGCTTTCTGGCTTGTCGAGACTTGAGAGTTTCCGCTGTCCGAATACCATCCCGGGCTAGGCCGGCTTACCCGTATATTTATAATTTTACACCAACAGAAGGCCCGGATAAAAATCTAAACACTCACATTATAATGACAAACAGGAAAATGAGATCCTCTGCAAAATCATGTCTGAAATTGGAACGCTCAAAGGTTTCATGGAACACCTTGAAACATACGGCCTAGGTCACTGTTTCGTTTTTATCATATTATTCCTCTCTTTTTGTGCACCGTAAAATTCCGCACTGACTTTGCACGATCGAAGTTACATTTGAAACAAAGAATGAAGGCTGTCTAATGTGAAATTTTCTTTGCAGTGTCAAAAGCATATAAAAGAAAAAAAAAGAAACTCAGCCACCTATGAGGGAGAAGCGAAGCTGACACGGAACCCTGACTTGCCACTGTCCTCACCAAATTTCTTCAAGATGTAGCAATAATTCAACTGGCAACAAAATCAAGCTCATTAGAAACGAAATTCCTAGCCAAGGTCTTGTAGAAAAAAAAAAATTAAAACAGGAGATAACAACACAATTTTCATGCTATGCTGTATGAAACTCGTGCAATAGTACACCATGTTATTTGATGAGATAGCTTTCACGTTTTCCTGACAATTAAATTTTTTTGATGTTGAACCACCCACTGTTTCAATAGGATTGCGCTCTACAACTACAATTATACAGGCCCTTAAAACTTCGATTTCTTAGTTACATAATGGGGGGCAAAAAAAGATTACTGACCTCCATTCGGAAGAGATTTGTAGGAATAACAACTCCAACTCCTACAGAGCTACGAAATGATTCTGTGAACTTCCGTAAAGAAAAATTCCGGTATGCATTTTCAGTTAGTTTTTCGACATTCCCAGCAGACGCAAAAAAGTGTCCATGGATTCCTTTTGCACTTAACCACTTTGATGGAAAATCAAAAGAAAAATCTGCAAACACAGCAAGAGCAAGATCTCCTCCAAGATGATCCCTTCCAGAATCAGTGTTCTCATTGGCTGGGTTACTTCGAAATTGCCTTCGAGGCTCAGTAGGGCCCAGACCTCTTGTCCTAAACCCCCATAATGATGTCGGGCCACCCAAAGTGCAAACCGGAGATAAGTTGCCACCAAGGAAGAATCTTTCTGGCAGTGGTGAAGGCATGCTTGAAAATCCAGATCCCCATGGAAAAACAACACCAGCAGATATCCCCAAGTTCAGTGCAGAACGATAAAATCCAAGAGGTATAGCACAACGAAGATCGAGCTCCTGTTTTAAGTAAGAACAGAATGGAAAGTCCACGAGAGAATTAAAAATGTAAGCAATGGAGTTGGAACAAAAAAAAGGCATCTCATATTTTAATCAGGTATCCAATAGCTCAACATGGTCAACGTAGTAGGCATAAAATTGACCAATTTGTTTTAAAAAAGAGCCTGTAGAAAATACAGCCGCGCACGCGCATGTAACCACGCTTCCAGTATGATATATTAATGAGAAATAGCTTGTTGTCCAAAAATACAGCTCAATAAACACGAGACACAAAATATTTTCAAGTAACATACAATAACAAATAATCTTTGCTCCATCAACTAGTCAACCAACATAGGTTGAGGAGCAAAGCCTTGTGCATGAATTTGAAATGATGAAAACTACAAGTTAGCTTTCAAGTTTTGTTGGCTTCTCCTGGAAAATGCAAAGCCAGCCCCAACAAAAGCTCAAAGAACGCCTCATAAACATAGCTTGCATTAAAATACAACAGATGGGCCATCATTTTCAATACCAAAATCATGAATGAGAAAGTTTCAGAAATGCAGGGAGAAAAGTTTATAAAGTTGCGAGTTATTGTTAACAAATAAGAAAATTACAAGCTGTCCATAACTGTGAGGAATAATAAGCGGCCAACAGAGCTTTTCCAGTAAATAAAAGGCTGGCATGTGAGAAAAACAAGTGTACATTTCAGTATGATCTAATCCCACAGAATTGAGATTCAAAACACCATATAGACATTTATTTTCTATTTGGTAAAAGAAAACTGTCTGTAAAAACAGATGACACATGGATAGATGGAGAGGCATAAGCAATGAAGGCAGTCAGAGCAATCCTGTATACGGCCAAAAAGTAGCAGCAAAGCGAGGAAACAATAATGCTTGAAAGAACTGAATAGAAGAGCTACAAGGAAAACCAGAAGATCAAACATGAAATGAGTATCTAACCTGGCGCAAAAATCGTAAGCTCCGACTATCAGGGGCAAGGCCACCAATTTGGGTACTAGAAACAAAAGCAAATCCATGTGTTGGCCTCAGAGGTGAATTTCTCCTGTCAATCTTAAATGTGTACTTCAAAGATGAAAGTAAACCATGACCAAGCTGCCTCCTTATTGAACTCGAAGCCATTCGTGATGGATCTGTCAAGGTACGCCATGCAAGATTGTACACCAAGTCATGGTTCCGGGTTGAGAATAATCCAAGAGAGAGCCCCAGTGATCGCTCTTTGAAAGAAGAAAACTTAAGGCAGTCTTGAGATTGCAGGAATAATCGTGCTGTTACCGGGGTCACAAGTCCTTTGAATCTTGGCAAAAACACGCCAGCACTTACCTCTGCCTTGCGGTCACAATCATATGCCAGAGCACCATCCCAAAGATCCCCATAACCAAATATGTTTTTGTACTTTAGAGTACCCTCCAACGATGATGATGACGCCTACAAAACCAACTTAAAATTTCAGAAACCCCTTACTTTCTGTTGAATCTTGAGAAATTGAATTATAGTGTTAAAATGTGAATCAAACTCAGCGTGTCAGAACAGATTTTATAATTATGCAAACGCAGAATATTTGAGCTGTCTAAATGCCCCAATGAATTAGAACGTTAAACATGTGTATCATCAACCACCTTACTCTAAACATACCTGATTCCATGCTCATAATCACTAATATGGTTGTAGAACGACACAAACTAGTTAGTCCGTTAAAATTCTCTCTCCATTTCCACTATTTTTCAGCAACCAAACATGGCACTGAATCACAATTCCAAAAAATAGAAACAAAATTCACAAGTGCTGTTTTGTTAGTGCCTAGATGGTCGATAATGCGCATCACAGCATCAAATTAAACAAGCAAACTCTATAAATGCAATTCCACTCTTCAACTGTTCCCATTTTCCCGCTAAACACGAGCACCTCATTATTCAGTCATCAAATGCTCACTGAATCAACAAGCTCTAAATATCCCACGTTTCTATCAAATTCACTCGCAGTCACTAAAGCAAAGCCACAAGAAATTGCAAGAAACAGATTACAGCACTATTCAATAACCCAAACACCGCCAATTCCAACTAGAAAAAAAAAAATAATCAAAATTTATACCTCGCCTTTGTTGAAAACACCAATTTCACCCAAGAGAGGGCTCTTGGTTTCTACAACGTCGATAATCACATTAGCAGTGCCAGGCAACTCCGGTGGGCCCGAATCAAGCGTGATCTTGACCGAATCAAAAATCTCAAGCGCTTGTAACCTAAAATTCACTTCACTCGAAGCCGCAAACAGCTCTTGAATAGTAGACGCATCTTTAAGCGACGCCGTTACTGCTTCAATCAAATAGTCTTTAGTTTTCGTGTTCCCTTTGATTACCACATCGTGGACACGAATTGGGACCGATTCGTGTTGTATCCGGCTAAAGAAATTCTGAAAACTGTTTCGGAGCTTTGCCTTTTGGGATTCGAGGTCTTTGTCCTTTTCCCCGTCCTCGTCCTCGCCCTCGCCCTCGTCTTCGATGTCGTCGTTTTGTTCGCCTTCTTCTTCTTCTTCGTCATTGTTATGGTTTCGTACGACCGGGTCGGACAAGTCGTCTTCGGGTTTTGCCATAGTGAGAGAGTTGAGTGAGGCGAGGAGGGAGAGGGGGCGATGTTTTAGGTGTAAAGGAGTGACGGTGCCTTGGACGACTAGTAGTGTGTGCGCGCCTGGTTGGCGCGTCACTCAATTTTTACTTTACTGCGTTTATTTACTTTTTACTTTTGCCGTTTATTGTGTTGAGCATTGTAATTTTTCTTGGCCCGAGATTGTAGTGTTCTACAACTTTTATATGCACCATTCTCTTCGACTTCTTCTGTTTTGCTCTCTCTTACAGATTTAAAAACCACTCTTCTCAATCGTTGCTTCCTCTCTCAGCTTCACCACTCCAGATCTAAAAACCACTGTTTTTGCCTCCCTCTTGAATTCAACATCAAACCCATGATTTCAACATCGTTAGCTAATGCTGATGTATGAGGAGCCTTTTTATTATAAGGTCAATTGGTTTGTACATTGAGTTTTTTGTTGTTGAATGTGGGGGTGAATTGGTTTATCAGACAAAATATTGATTCAATATTGCGAGTGCTGTTGTAGGAGGAGCCTTTTTTTAGCATCGCAAGTTTTTGTCTTTGTAGTCTAGTAATGATGTTGAGAAAACCCTTTATTCCTTTTGTGAGAAGGTAACATTGGCGAGATGTGATCACATAATCAGCTTTAGGTGATTTTTATGCAAAAAGCTGTTGTTTTTTAATTTTGCATAAAGAATATTTATGTGGATGTCGATTTGAAAGATAACATGGAACTCGATGATTTATAGGTTTGCCTAAAATGAAAGAGGTGGAGAAGTTCAATTATTTGATGAGATGATTGAAGAAGAGTTAAGCCTGATTATATTAGTTTTGTTGGGGTTCTTTTTGCTTGTAGTCATGCTGCTTTGGTTGATAAAGGGCTGAAATATTTTGCCGCAATGAATGAGGTGGATGACATTAAACCAGGAATGGAGCTCTGCAATTGCATGATGTATCTTTTAGGCCATGCCGGTTTGCTAGAAGAAGCAGAAATATTGATAGAGAATGCAGATTGCAGAGATGACCCATCTCTCGGGACGGTTCTTCTTAGTGCTTGTACAGCAAGTCCACAATCTGCTATAGCAGAGCGCATTGCAAAGAAAGCTTTGCAATTAAAGCTATGTCTATTTAGCTAATGTCTATGGAGTAGTTGGCCGATGAGATAATCCAGTTAAAATTCAGAATTTAATGACGAAAAGAGGTGTTGGTAGTCGAGACTTAACAGTAATATTTGTTAATATCTAGATGGCAGTCTCAAGTAAAAAGAATCTTCTGTGAAAATCATCTAAACAATTTTCAAGGCTGAAGAAAAGCTTCAAGTTCTCAAGATATCCAGAATCACAGAAGACATACAAGTTCAAAATTCAAGAGTGACGAAAACTGAAGCAGACTACGGACACCAGTTTTTCAGCAACAGCTATCCTTGACCATCAAATTTGGAAGGCTTCCAGTCATTTGGCATATGAGAAGATTTTCTCTCCTGTCAATGTCTTGGTTAAAATGAGAACTCGGAATGTTGTCTACACAGAATCTCCAGCAATGACATGGGAAGACACCAAGATTTTGTTCATGGGAACTTCTCAACCTAAACGAAAACTTCCTCTGCTGTCAAACCCTCCTCTGTAATACAAATATACAATCAACTTTAGGAATTAAACAATGACACCAAGTTATCTTCCATGTTTAATTCCTGGGAGTCATTATGACAACAAATTCGGATAAATTCCCCTTCTTTTTTTTTTTTGTCTTCGAGAGATACAATCAAATAAAAAAAAAAGGTGTGCGATCTTTGCACTTAATTGAATAGATCTTTCAAACTTCATTTAATCTTGATGAATAGGAATGCATCTTTAGGAACTGATGAAGCTTGTTAGCCCATTAGTATTTTGGAGATTTTGTTTACTTTCTGTTCCACATAATTTCTAATAATAACAATTTCTCATGTTACTTGTTCAACTTTCTGAATGTTTTGGAGTTTATACATTTCAGTTTTGGAGGCTCAAATTATATATAGCTGAGTCAGACTATGGGCTTAAACAAAATTACGTTATTTTCATCCTTTCTTCTGCTTGTCCTTCGAAAATCTCTGCGGCAAAGTTCAAGCAAGACCTAGCAAATAAAAGCAGCCCTTGGCAGAGACGTTTATCATTGATGACCAGAATTTACGGCCCCCAAAATTTGCAATGTTTGAACTGAATGCCTGTTGACATAAGACAACGCTTGAAAATATAAATGTAACAAGGTCTGGTTCAACGCCTTTGTCCTGCATTTTCATGAATGTTTTCAAAGCTTTATCAATCTCCCTTGATGACCCATAAGCACATATTGCAACATAGTATTGAAAGTAAAGATCATAGTATTGAAAGTGATAATGTCTATTGCCACCCCAGATTTCAAAATTTCTAAAAAGACTTTAGCTGCATCCTTAAGACACCCCGCCTTCCTGTACAAATCAATCTGACATATTATTCGTCGGCAAAACCACATTTTCGGCGTATCCATCCATCAAAGCCTCAATTCACCCCATCTCTTAGCTTTACTCAATGCTCGAAGCACGATATTATAATGAATCACATTTGAAACATAATCCTTCTACGACTTAAAAAACTCAAAAACCCTAACAACTCTCTTCTAATTCCTCTGTTCTTTGAAACCACAGCCTGTGCTTTAGGACTCAAATTCTCACAAAAGGAATAATTGGTTTTCTCAACATCATTATCAGACTCCAAAGACAAAAAAAATAAAAAACTTGTGATGTTGAAAAAGGCTCCTCCTTCAGTAGTATTTTGGATGTTGAATCAATATTTTCTATAATAACCCAAATCACCCTCACATTTAACAGCAAAAAATTCAATGCATAAATCAATTAACCTTGCATTAAAAAGCTCATCGCACAACAGCACTCACATTGTTGATATCGTGGGAGAAATCATGGGCTTTGATGTTGAAGTCTAGAGGGAGGCAAAAGCAGTGGTTTTAGGATCTGGAGTGGTGAAGCCTGAGAGAGAGGAACAGTACATATACTAAAAGGAAAAGATCTTTTACTGTGGAAATGGCACAAATGAAATGTTTTTCAATTTCTTTACCGGTGATAAATATATAGTTTTTTATAAAATAAGTTTTTTCATATATATTTTTTCTCTTATATTTTTATCATTTTACAATTAGTTTATTTATTATCATTTTTTCCTTATCTTTATTTTTTAATAATTTTTTTAGTTTTTTTTAATATTATTTTTTATTCTTTGATTTATATCATTTTTTTCTTATCATTATTCTTTTATAACTTATTTTTTATATTTTTCATTTATATTTTTTTTTAAAAAAATATCATATAAAAACTAAAAAAATAATATTTTAATATAGAAATTATAACATTGTTTTATTAATATATATAATCTTCAATATATTTTATTACATATTAATATGTTTTATTAATATATAATTTTTTACTAACTATCAAAAAATATGTTAATAATATTTATATATTAATTCATCAGTTTTAAAAAATTATTTAATCTGAATCAAATAGATAAATTAATATTTTTTTATATTTATTGGCTAAAATATTCTACATTTATTTAATTTAATACGTACATAAAATTTTTAATTTATATTAAAATTTTTATTGTAAAAAAATATATTTAACAGACTTGCATAATTTTTTTACTAAAATTAATTATCCAGCGGCAAAACACCGTCTGATAACTAGTATAACCTATAAAGCACATACTTCGATTTTATCATTACACCTCCACATGAAAGATAAAAGCTGGATTATTGGAGAATATATTACACGTGTAGTCACAAAACACCCGGAAGACCAATCTTGTCAATCCAAGCATCACACACAAGTCAACCCAGATTCTTCCATGGAGGCGCTTGTTTCACCCAAATTCAAAAACCATGAGCATCTTCCTCTTCTTCCCTATCCTTGCTTCCTTTACAACTTCTTCTGTCAACAAAACAAATCACCACCATTAATCAACTCTAATTCCAAATCAAACGGGAAAAAATGGAAACAAAAAACTCAACAACCCACAATGATCTCTTCTCTTCTTTAATATCAGACATCAAATCTTACTCAGGCAATGATCCTCTTCTCCCTTGGCTCCGGTACTCCTAATCTCTCTTTCTTTTCTTTGCCTGTTTAAATAATATTGCTTCTGTTAATCAAAAATTTTATCTGTTCTTAAACAGGGGGATTAAGAAAATGAAGGATTCCCTGCCTCCGAATGCACTGAAACAAAAGCTGCCTCGTTTTCTGCAAAAATGCACGCAGAGTTTTGCATCTGATAGGCGTTACAGGAATGACCCGCGCTACCTTCGTGTCTGGTTACAGCTGGTAATTTCAAAACCCGTCTCTCTTTTTATTTTTTTTGGGAACTGGGGGTTGTTGGGTTTTAGATTGGATTATCATGTTGATAAATCTGATTTTGATCACGGGCTGTTTAGTTTCTTTTCCAATTTTGTTTTTTCAGTTGTTGTTTGGTTTCTGAGTAAAATGGACAAACAGAAAAGAAAGTGAAATTTAAAATGTCGCTTAAAAAAGGAAAATAAAAGGGTATTGAATGCTAAAAAGATTAGTTGTATTTTATGGTTATTTGTTTATCTTGAATGGGATTGAGTAGATGGATTATGTGAGTGATCCAAGAGCGCTGTTGAGTACCATGGAAACGAATAGCATTGGAACGAAGCGGTCATTATTCTACCAGGCTTACGCTCTTTATCACGAGAAGATGAAGAACTTTGAGGAGGCTGAGAACATGTACCGTTTAGGTGTGCAGAAGTAAGTGCACTTAATTTCAAAAGACATCTCAATATTTGAATGGAAGATGACCTTTGATGTTTATGATCACTGGATATTATCAGTAAATGCTTGCTTACAATACATTGGAACGAGCGTTACATGGCTTTTGTAATGCAACCTTTTGGAAAAATAAGGCCAATAGCAGTTCGGTGACTTCCTAGTTCTGCATATAGATAGTGGGCATGCTTTTTTATTAGCAATATGTTTTTTAGGTTCATTTTACTCTTACTGGCTGGCTTAAGGCTGAGAATTTTGAAAATTATGAGAAAGGAGTGGATCGTTTATATAAATGATAACCTGCTACTATGAGCTTTGATAAAAGCCTCGTTTACTTTTAAATTGGATTTCTTAGCGACATTCACCTTTCATTTGATGCTGCAGGCTTGATTAAGCACTTGCATTGTTCTTATCTAAATGATAACAAAATGTAATTGGTTTACTTACTATTCGCATTCGGTTCACGTGG
>Ga0325405_1000391_pt1 | contig 42047 bp, 28 predicted proteins | sample PopdelMetagenome_21_FD_205663 | JGI IMG/M metagenome (GOLD analysis project Ga0325405, IMG submission 205663) | Populus deltoides microbial communities from Bellville, Georgia, United States - Xylem-Control-R2 | ecosystem: Host-associated > Plants > Phyllosphere > Stem > Wood/Secondary xylem... | reverse complement strand
TTTTCGTTCGGTTTTTTTTAATTCGATTCAGTTTGATTTATTTCTTAACTAAATCGGTTCGGTTTGGTTTTTTAATTTTAAACCTATAAAACCAAACCAATTTTTTAAAAAATATTCTAATCTGTTTTTTCATGATTTAATTTTTTTAGTTATTTTTTTACAAAATGATTTTTACTCATCTCTCCCATCTCTCCCCCTACCCTAGTTCACAGTACTAGAACAATTCTTGGCAATCCAAGCTAGAGCCCCAAACCCAAACCATATTGTAGTAAAGACAAAACCACCCCTGAACCTAATCTTTTCCATTTTCTTGTAATAAAATAGAATTTTAGCCCACTATTTATTTGAAAATATCAGAATTCTATATTTAAAATCTGAACCACATTAGTTTATATAAACCTGCAATATTTATATATATATATATTTAACGAATTATGATGTTATTTATAAGCATAAATTTGATTTAACGTTCGTGTATTAGCTTTTTTTTTAAAAAAAAATGCAATTTACAAAATGTTTTGCCACATAATTTATTCGGAATTTAGCATGTGCTACCAAATTCATTCCATTGAAAATTATCTCTCTCAAGTTGCATGAGAAGAGAGAATCATCGAAGATATATACACGCGCTTCCTAGGCGTGGCGTGGGTTCAAGTTTTCATGATAAAAGCTTGTAATTATGTAAATTATTAACCTGATTTTTCGCCGAGTTTTAAAAGAATTATTTGAGAGTTGTTTCGATCTTATTTAAATGACTCGATATTATTTTTATTTAAAAAAAACTTAAAATAATATTGTTAAACATATAATTTAATCTCCAACTAATTATAAATCATCATAATTTAATAACCTGAGAATTATAATATAATTTGTCATAATTATATTATATTGAATTTTTATTTTTCATTATTTATAAAATCTCCTTTTATATTTTCATAATTAATGTGATTTATAGATTTATCTGATTTCACTTAATTTCAATTGAATTTTAAAAAAATTAATTGAAAATTAACTCGACTCGATAAAGTTTAAATAACTTGATATGATTTTTTAAATAACTTGATATAATTTTTATTTAGAGAGAAAAACTTGAACCAAATAACTCACAATTCTGTTGAATTTCTATTATTTGTAAAACTTCCATTTACTTTTCATAAGGTGATTTTTTTTTTTTTTTTGAGGTTCATAGATTTTTGTGTTTCTAAGAATCCATGGACTCGCAGCCAGAGCACTTGAATGGACTGAAACACCATGGGGCTCAGCAGGTTGAACATCCATTTCAACAAAACAAGAGCTGAAGGCTTGAGCTGGGCTAGCCCAAGTCTTTTTTTTTTTTTCTGGTATGATTGCAATTATACCAATAATGATAATAAACACCTTAAATCATATAGTCATTAAAATGTGCCATTGCTCATAAGTATCCACTCTACTACTTGCTAATCTAATAATTAAAATACTCATTTCCCATCTCAAGGCAGAGAGAAGGTGTTCTACATAGTGCAATTTTGACCCCACAGGAAAAAAAAAATTAATATAATAAATTAAAAAAAGCCTTGTATTAACTAATAATTAAAAGGGCATCGATTTCATGCTCCAACTTATTCACATATAATTTTTTTTTTAAATCATCTAGTAGGTGATTCAGTAATAAAAATTTAAAAATAAAAGATTTATTTTTTCTGTGATCTCAGGTTTGAGTTCTGTGGTTACTAATATGATAACCACTGGAAACTTACATGGTCGTTAACTTCAGTGCTCGTTGGATTAGTCGAAATGCGCGAAAATTGACCCAGATACCCACGTTAATAAAAAAAATATTCTTGAATCTTGAATTTTTAATTGTAGATAGCACTCGTGTATAAAGAAGTCCCATAAAATAAATAGTAAAAGTATATAATAAAAAATCAATAATGATGAATTATATTATATATAAATTATTCATGAGAGTGGTGGAGGGAACAAGAATCATAGGGGGGCGAACTGATATTTAATCAAAACATCATAAGGTCTTCCCTTTTTAAGGCAATCAAATATGATCCAAATTTTCCTTCTGCTGGGTTGCAGGATACAAGGGCATTGTTCCTCTCTTCTTCTCTTGCTTGTAAACTAAATAATAATCAAATCAATTGCTTCAGTTTCACCCTTTTTCTTTTCTTTTTTCATACAAGATTTTATTAGCCTTGGACTGCCAATGCTCGAGAAAAATATCTCTCTAATCTTCTTATTTCCAAGTGTGATCAAAACCCATCATTAATCTAACAATAATTAATTAGAATTATTGTTAGATTAAGATAATTAGAGGTGTAATTTTCTTATAAATACAAGGACCGGCAATGCGTGCGTGAAGAGTTTAAACGTGTGTTTTGAAGAGTGTGAATTAGTCAATAAATATTAAGATATCCATCTAAATTTCTTGTTAGATTATGATTATATCTCTAATTAGAGATATAATCTTCTTATAAATATAATGACCAATGCAAAAAGAAATTAAGAGGGTGTTTTAAAAAGTATGAATTAATCAATAAATATTACGATATTCATCCAAATACTCGAGTTTCTACCTAATCTAGGCATGTAGTTTGGTAAAGTTCGACTCTTTTTCTCGAATCCCCAAGAGTGTATTGGTCATCATTTTCCTCCCACTACTGAGGGAAAAACACTACCAACTTTAGGCCCTCGATGTTAAAATATGGCCCCATGTATCCCTTTGCTGGAATTTGTTTTTTCATGGTATTTACTTGTATACAACCAGTTATTTTTTAAAAGTTATTTTTAACATCAATATATTAAATTAAAACGATCTATAAATATATTTTAAAAAACAAAAACAATTATTCTTAGGGATTCAAGTACCCATGGAATCTATATTTGATGTTGAATAAAGAAGGTATAAATGTGTGTAATGAGTTAATATAATGCTGTAATCCACTTGATTCAATGTAAGCAAATGGGGTTTTCGAAGGTGATGATAAGACGGGCATATGGCTCCTGTGTGATACTCGATGTTTTGTAGTGGAGGACGAAAGAGGTGCTCATATATATAAATTAAATACCATGTTATTTTTTTAGCAAAAGCCTTGATAAAATATAATACAAAAAGTATATGCTATACTATATTAATCTAGTGCTTAATTATACACCTTGCCTCCTTCCCCACATTGAATCTTTATTGTTAAGTGTCCGGCAAATAGAATAATTTACCATTATATTGATTAGATAAACTTTTTTTTTTCAATGCAGGCCTTGAAATTTAAAACCTGTTTGTTTTTATGTATTAAAAGTGTTTTTAAAAAAATTAAATTTTTTTTCTTTAAATTAATATTTTTTTGGTATTTTTAAATCATTTTGATGTGTTGATGTCAAAAATAATTTTTAAAAAATAAAAAAAATATTATTTTAATGTATTTTCAAATAAAAAACATTTTAAAAAGTAATTTTTTTATAAATCAGCTTTAATAATAATTTCTGAAGGAGAAAAAAATAACTTTAATTCCATAAATTTAGTAAATACCGGGCAAGCAAGGTTGTATTTCATAACTTTTATTGGCAATCAAACTAAATCCGGATGAGAGAATAGGGTAATGTTGAATAGCTATAAGTACAAGTATAATTAAAAAAAATTAAATAGAGTCCACCCGTACTAATTTAATAAATTAATTCATTATTAAAATGTTAAATTAAGGGAAAAAAACAAACAACCCGTATTAACTTAACAAAGTAATTCATTATTAAAAGGTTAAATTGAGGGAAAAAAACAAATACTAATATCTCGATGAATAATATTTTATAAGTTTAACTATAATGATTTTGTTTTTGTTTAATTTAATTTAATATAATATAATAGTAGGATGGTAAAAGTCGTCAAATTCGGGCTGCAACTTGCAAGAGTTTGATGGGGATATTTCAACAGAAATTATTGTTATTGACCCACTCTCATCTAGTTTTCCTACCAGAATACCATCACCACTAGGTCTCATGATAAAGGTTTTGATCTCCTTGCTTGATGGGTGATTTTCTTTTTTTCTTTTCTTTTTTTAACAATCGTTGTATTATTTTATATTATTGAACGATTATAAGTAAAGATTATGAGGGCCAGAATAAGATAATTTATCTTAATTTAATAAGTAAATAGTAAAAACAAATTATATTTAATACTCATTTTCCGATGAATATGAATATTTAGATCTAGTAAGTGAAATGAAGTGATTAAATATAAAAAATAATTGTAATTGTGCTAGACAAACTTTTACTTGGGTGTAGAACTACCCGACAATAATACTGTGTTTCAGCATATTGATTCACGTGCAACAAGGATATAATGCAGCATCATTGTTCAAACCACGAGAGCTGAATATTTCTAGCTCATGTCGTTAATGAAATCTTGCTGTAGAAGAGAAGTTGGCCCAGCAAAATGGCTGGTGAGAGAGCGGCTAAACCATGAGGAGTGGAGTGAAAATGAATGATTGCTGAACTCGTCTTGGGACATCCCTCCTTGCAGGCTGTATAATGGGCGTAAAATCTAACTATGCTCCAATCTGTCATTATGATCATATCTTGCTGTATTTTCATCTTTAATCTGGTGATCAGGAAACCCTGATCAGCAGCTTAAGCTAGCAACGATGAGCTTCGTTGTAGCATCCTGGAGAACCATATGTCGCTGTTAAGCCCACTTCTGATCATATATATAGATGCCTTAGGAACTGTGACTGCTGAGGTCTAGCAAACTTTTAGCCATGAGCCCAGGAGGTGAAGATGAGGTGAGTGGTCTTTCAAGCATGAAGGAAGAGCTAAGAAGCCAAGTTTAGAATCTAGCATTTGATCATCATGATCTGAGGAATTGTATTGCATAACCATAGCTGGCTGTTGTTCATGATCATCACTCATGTTCTACCACTCTCTTAGACAAATCGTGAAGGAGAATAAAAATTATATTGCTTCCAATATATAATTGAAGTTGAACAAATAAATCAATAAATATATGTGAATTTTTATTTGAACACATCATAAGTAATAATCAGAAATCTTTAAGTAATTTCCTAACTTGCTCTAGCGTGACAAATAGCACTACAGTAAAAGGTCCTTGCCTTGAAATTGTAGGGATAAACCCCTTGTACAAGGCCATTGGACCCTCTACCCTGATCGTCTTCATTGCACAATCTAATGCACCCTTGTAAGGTGGTTCCACTCCAGGCTCAACCTTCATATTCATAACTCTAGTCTTGATCACATCAATGGGGTTTGAAGCAACAGAAGCAACAAAACCAGCCACAAAACTTGCCATAACATGGGTCCCAATCCCATCATTCATCAAACCCTTCTCCAAAATCATCTCCTTGGCTTGATCATATGTTGCAAGCTGTGATGCAGTCACAATCATTGCGCGATTGATTGTAAGACCTGAACCGCGCCATAAGCTGGCAACACCCTCATGCTTTGACATTTGACCTAGGGCATCCACAACACTCTTGTAGTTTCTACGTTGTTCAATAGGGAGACGCCCATCAGCCTGCATACGAACCATTGCCACATCTGCAGGGTTACCAACAGCCGCCCCGACAGCACCGGAGATCAATCCAGCCACTATCTTACGTGCAAGTGGCATGTTATTAGTCTCCGAATCAGTCCATTTATGTTTGAGGACATCATAAAGGCCCATACGAGTGGTGGAGTATAGGGTTTGGCGTAGTATGGTGGCGGAGACACCGGAGAAAAGGGCATTAGCACCTTCGGATTGGATGATACGTATACCAATGGAAAGGGGTCCAACTCGGGGTGGAGGAGGGACTTCTAAGGTGGTTGGTAAGGATATGTTGGCAGCAGAGCTCAAGGCAAAAGCAGGGCGGTAGGATTGTAAGGCAGATGGATTTGGGATGTGGGATTCACCTTGAAGTTGCATCCGGACCTTGATTAAATCTAGAGGGTGTGTGGAAGCTCCAGCAATGATGGAGGCAATACCACCTTCAGCAAAACCTTTCAAACCCATGTTATAATTTCTAATGGAATTTTCGAAGGCTGATATATTGATCAAACAAAGAGTTGAATTAATTGGGAATTCTGACCGAGAATTGAAGAAAGTGAATATGGGAGAAAGAAGTGAGCTGCGATGTGTTGATGAGTGTTAAGAGGATCATCCATGTTTATATACAGAGAGTCGAATGAGAGTAGGGAAAGAACATAGAGACCTTCTTGAATCCTTGACGCGGCTATCTCACTTCCAGATATCGTTGACTGTGCTCTACTACTTGGTGTGCTTGCTTGTTCAAAGGTGATTTTTTGTGACCGAAATCGGCAGTATCGGTTTGACTGACTTCAAAATAGCTAAAAGCATGCCATACAATTCAACTTGAGAAGGGGGGTGCCACTTGTGGAATTATATGGGATGCTTATTTATTGGAAATGTTCTGTGTTTTGTCCTCTGTGCGACCTGCCACATCTCATTTCAGCTGCGGCACTTTTTGGTTGAAATTGTCCACTTTGTTCGAAAACTCAGACCAGCCCAACAACCAGCAATTTTCGAGGATTGTTGACAATATCACAGAAAGTCTCTTGCTTTTTCTGCGTTTGTGCGCGTTTGCCAGTGGGAGGAGGGCTGATACTGATGTGTCATGTGAAGGTCACTGCTAGAGATCAGAGGTCTTGACCCTCACAAAACTCCATTCCATTTAAGAAACTTGCCTCAGATCAAGACTTGCCTGAAAACCAAAATTGCTGCTTCTTTTTTTCCTGTTATTTGATTTCGCCAACACATTGTTTATTTTTGTGGTTTAGGTAATTTTAAAAAGTCCATTCAACTTGAAATAATATTAAATTGATATTTTTTTAAATGTTTTTATATAGTTTTAATGTGCTAGTATCAAAAATAAAAAGAAAAATCTAGAAAATAAAAATTATTTTAATATATTTTTAAATAAAAAATACTTTTAAAAAACAATCTCCACCATGATACCAAACACTAAAAAACACATAAGCAGATAATACTGACTCACCCCAACTAAATACATTATCAAACAGAACCTATCTTAGATCCAGAGCTTTAGCATAATTTTTTCAAGGCAAGATACACAGAACACAACACTACTGAGTTTTACATCGGTGTCTATTTGCTGTAGGGGTGAACGCAAGCAAGGATGCCAATTACTTGTGTGATTAAGGAGCATGTTATGGTGCTCATATACCACTAATCAATTCCACAAGCTATCTGGTCATATGGTGGCACGAAACAAAGCATAAAACATGAGAAAACTGAGTGCTTCATAATGCTTGGCACCAAATCATGCTCATTTCAAGATGATGAAATGTTTAACCAAGCTACAAACCTTGTTCCTAGTAAGAGAACAAGAGTAAATAGCTCCATCTTAAACATATTACATGTTCATCAAACGCTGGGAGATAATATTCATGTCTATGACAAGTTATTTAGAATAGCCTCCTCCCATGATTTACTCACTCCAAACTTATGACTTCAATCTCAAAATCCAGGACTGAGTTTGGTTGTATTCCCCAAGCTGGAAATCCACCAGCTCCATAAGCATAGTCAGGAGAACACTGAAAAATCATTCAAGATCATTTGTTGTTAGATATAGAAACTTTAGAGAGCAACACAATCCAATTCTTGATCTATCAAGGAGCATGCTTATGAGAGCATGCTTACATAAGCATGCTGTAGCTATTTGTAAGCAGTTCAAAGGATCAGAGTATAGATGGAAAAATGTTAAAAGTTTCAGCAATTGGAGTGTTCTTAATTTTAACAAATATTGAAACAAATAATAATAAAAAAGTAAAAGGTAACTGTAACCTCAACAAAATCTCAGAATTACTCGCTCAGAGCAAGAAAATGGGTGAGTGGTGAGCCACAGTGAATGTGAAGGAGGAAGAAAAGAAAAAAGCATGATTATTTTTATTTTTACATAATATGATGGTAAGTGATTTGAATAGAGAGGATTGATTTCCTAACATTTGCCAATTATTTGGAAAGTATCCCTAGATACTATTAGAATTGCAAGCTAGATGAAAATACATATTTCAAACAATATCAACCCGTATGCTCAAACAAGGCAAAGTGACACTTGTAAGATTTTTCTGCAATCACAGAAACATTGTGTTACGTGCCTTTGCCAACAATAATTCAACTGAAACCACAAAATAGTGATTCTTAATTCACTTGATGCATGAGAGACCGTTTTATTGGCGGCATTGAAAAAATACAGAATAATAAGGAAATACCCGCAGGCGAGCAACTTCTCCCACTTGCATTCCCATGACACCTTCATCCCATCCTGCAATAAATTGAATGGGATAATAAGTTCTTCATCAAAACATATCCTATTAAGCATCTACAAACAGAGGCAAATTGGCCATCTAAAGCAGAGATTCTATTAACTTGATACGTAACATGCTTATAACCAATGAAAACTACAAGGCTGTAATGAAAGTGAATGCACAAAGAAAGTATGCGGTTGGATCTATCAAGAAATAGGCATTTCATTTCTTCCGTAAAGCGCGCAGTAAAATTTCTGGTAATGCCAGAATTTTCTTGTTTAGAAAAATATACTCAGTGCACCTAACATGTGTACTATTTCATCAACAAAAAAGAATAACCAGAAAAAATCTGCAAGTCTTCCTATATCAAGAAAAGAGGAGTTAGAGGCCACAAAAGAAAAGGTAGAATGAAGAGCGAAGTAGGGAAACATAATTGTTAGAATTTTCTTCATTTCTTCCATCTCAGGGTCAATTGTTTTCATGTTCACATCACCACTAAAATCATGAGGGGAAGAAATAGAGAAAGCAAATAGCTACTGCTATTCATCAACATAGCTTTTAAAAAGTACACATGATCCTATAGTCAAACCCTTGCTTATTTTCACTGAATGAAAGTAAACGAAAAGATTGTTATTCGTGGCAAACACCATGATACCAGCTCCTACCCTTTATGACAGATCCTTGGCCAATTTTGAACGCGAAAGGCTTTTGCCCTGGATCCTTGGTGCTGAAATAAAACAATTAAACAAACAAATATGAAACACAAAATTCAACTCCACAAATAGCAAGCCTAAGACAAAGAATACAATTTTTTGAATAAAAAAGTTTCCAATTGCAAGAAAATAAAACAACACAGTCCTCCTCACCTCCAAAACTTCTGTGAGAGATCGCGATTTTTCCCTGCATAAAAAAACAACCAACATCACTCCTGTAGTTTAATTCTTTATTCAATAATACAGAAGCAACTATTTCACTCTTCAAGCATTATCTCCCTAACCCACAAAAAAAAGAGAGAACTTTTTCACCTCCTTGAACTCAAATCACAAACACGACTCAAAAAACCCTTATATTATAACATCTAACCCAATCCTTTTCACCAAACAATAAACACACCCAATAACTATTAAGCTCTTTCACACCCCATGCTTCTCTACTAACCCCCCCCCACCCCCACAAAAAAAAAATCAAAACTTTTTCTCCCTCAACTCAAAAAACCCACCTCGAGAAACCCCAAATTACAACATCTAGCCCTAATATTTCCACGAATTAAAAGGCACACCCGATAACAATCTCATAAACCCATATAGAAAAAACCAAACTTACACAATATTGTAAAAATCAAATCCCAAGTCTCTATACTTTCATAGATTTTATCAGTAACCAGACAGAAAGCAATAGAATTCCTAACTTGCAAATCAAAATAAGTAAATAAAAATAGGGTTTTGTCAAAAAAAAGAGCTAGCTAACCAAAACCAGTGCAATGAACGGTCACGTTTTGACCAGCAGTTGGTTTGGGACCAGTTCCGGGTCTGATAACTTGTTTCTCCACTCCCATTTTTGTGTTATTGTCGACTTCTGAGCTTAGCTTTGCTTTGCTTGTAGATATCTTTGCTGCTGCGGTTTTTTTTCGATCTACATTTATATAGTGCCACCGAATGGTTTTCACACGTGCCTTGCACGTGATGAGATGAATGAATATTGTTTTATTTATTTATTTTATATAGGAAAGATGATATTTTCCGTTTGAAATTTGAAACGCAAAGATAAACCAAGATAAACCAATGCATTTGAGTGACTTTTGCTAGATTATTGTTACAGGCTATGCCGTGGATTCGAATATAAAAAAAATATTCAAGTGCTCATGTTTTCTGGTTAAAAAACTTAAAACGTTACGGAGGTTAATATGATATGATATAGTTAATTTTGTGAGTTTAAAAATAATATATATAATAAGTAAAAATATAATTTGATTAATATATATATATATATATTTAAGATGATATTTTTTTAAAATATTAAAACAACAGTATATTGAATCAATATGAGTTCACTTGTTAAATTCACAACTCATGTTATGAGACTGTGATAATCCCATAAAAAATAAATTGAAACAACTTATAAAGCCTAATTCCAAATTAATTTAATGTTGAATGATAAAATTAAAAAAAATAATTAAAAAAGAACCCAAATCAACTTGGATTAATTTGTCAAACCCACGACTCAGGTCATGAAACAATGATAATCTTATAGAAAACAAATTCAAACAAAGAATGAAGGTCAATTCTCAATCAACCCAATGTTGAAAGACTAAAATTAAAAAAAAAACAATTCGATTAATAAAAAAGACACAAAACAATTACTAAGTAAACTCGCCAAATATGTGACTGAAGTCATGATACTAGGATAACCTTATAAAAAACAAATTAAAACAAATTATGAAGTTCAATTCCTAATCAACCCACTATTAAATGATGAAATTAAAAAACAAAATTCAATTAAAAAAGAACCCAAAAATAATTTATATTAACTTGTTAAACTCGTGACTTTGATCATGAAACCGAGAAAATCTCATATAATTATTTATTTGAATGAAATTTAATAAAAAAAAACAAGCAAAAAAAACACGATGACCGTAATAAACAAATGTTAAGCCCCTGCATAAAAAGAGAAGGTCGTACGTGAGGCTACAAGGCCAAGCCCGCGCACTTGGATGTGCATTTTTTCCATTGGTAAATGGGGAGGTTATCTACCCCTATTTTTTATGTAAGAAATAAATTAGATGATGTGTCGTCTGTAGTTCTGCCATCAACCATTTTAAGTGACTGGAAAGTCGGGTCTCCAATGTTTTGAACTATAAAACCCCATTTCTCAATCTTTTTTTTATCTAAAAAAATATCTAAAAACACCTTAGTAACCTAAATAAACTCATTTATAGTCTCAAATTAGCCAAAAATTGGTTAAACACTAAGATTCAACCCAAATCCAAAACAATTATTGAGTTCAAATCTACTTTCTCAAGCAAAACAAAGGCTAAAACAACACTCTAATGAAACTCCTTTTATCAAATAAAACTTGTTAACACCAAGATTGAGTTTTTTCATGGCCATAATCGAGGCAACAGACACATTCTTTATCCTTTCCCGTTTTTTAACCATCCATTCTCTCATCTCTCTAACTCGGATATTGAAATGAAATAAAAATGAAGTTCAAGACCAAAATAGAAAAAACACAATAAACAAGGATTATAAATAAAAAAAAATGAAAAAAAACAACTTAGGGGGCTAAAAATTCTAAAAACACGCCTCAACTGTAGTATATAAAAAAGAGTCTATGAATTTGTTTTAATGCCAATTTTGGCCCTTAAGTTTTAATTATGTTTAATTAAGAAAGTCAAATTTGATTTTCCAAATAGAACATCGATTTAATGTCAGAACGTTTTTTAAGTATTTTGAGAAATTCTATGCGATGTCAATTAAAACAAACTATTGATTATAATCCTAAATAAAATATATTTAAAAGGATAAGATTTAAAAAAAAATTCAATGACCAAAAAAGGAGCCAAGATAAAAATATAATGGGAAAATACTATTTCAACCCCCATTGTTTCATATGTGTGGGGGACAAAGTTTATCATATACCTTTAGGTTTTTTTTTTTTTGTAATTCTCTCCTATACATGGTAAAATAAATTAGCCTATGATTTTTGAACAATTTAATTCATTTATATTTTTTTATTTAAAAGATAAAATTTTTCGAGTCAATTTATATATTAATGCAATATAAACTTTTTTTAACCGTCAAATTTATCATTTAGGAGCACATGATGAGGTTTTAGTATAAAAAACTAAAGCTTATGTCAAAAGAAATTATGCATATAGAGAAAACATTATGGATTGTAATAGTGTTTCACTGTAATATCCCACATCGGCGGGTGAGGAAGTGGTAGCTGCCCTTATTAAGAGTGCTGGTTGTTGACTTGTCACTGACTGTCTGGTTGTGCCGACGGGGTCATCGGGCTCTTTAAAGGGGTTGATTGTAATATCCTACATTGGCGAGTGTGGGAGTGGTAGCTGACCTTAATAAGAGTGTTGGTTGTTGACTTGTCATACGTGTTTTGGGGCGTCAGGCTCAGAGATGGGCTCGCGTCACCAGGAACAAAACCGTAAGGACGGTAAGGCCCAAAACGGACAATATATGGCAGGTTGGGTCGGGCTGTTACATTCACAATGTTCTCTCCCTCTCTCTCTTTCTTTAATTTTCTTGGTCCATTGGTTTTTTTTCATTTTGGTTCTTTTTTTTTCCTGATTTGTTCCTTTGAGGTTGCATTTATTTGAGATTGGTTTTAGTAATTTGTTTTGATTGCCTAGGTTATGGGATCCCGAGATGTCAATAAAAGATTTTGTCTCTCAATTGATGCTTGGTTTGAAAAACTTGAATAAAATTTTATTGATTTAAAAATATTAAAGCTATTGAGGAATTTGAAAAAAAAATATTTAGTCATTTTCTCTTGAAAGAATCAGGGACTTGATTGCATGATCAATGAAAAGATCAACTCTTTTTTTATCCCATAAGTTTTTTTCAATTGATCTTTTCACATTGGGTTTATTTTGGATTGGATTTAACAATATTTTTTTGTTGTTTAAATATGAGGATCCTGTGGAGTTCTCGAAAAATATTGACATGCGATTCCTGCTTAGTTTTGCAAAATAAAATTCAATTTTATTTATTTATAATAATAAAGGCTTGAGATACCAAATTTAAAAATAAAAACAATTACAAGGAGTTGGGTTAATAGGTAGTGGCAAAGAGGCTAGTGTGTGCAATGCATGTGCTAGCATTTGAAGAAGGTCATCACGCTTTAGCAATGTCTATGGATTCCTTCGATGCCAGAACGTTGCTTTTCTTGATGGCATTGAATTTGTTTTGGAAACTCCTTATTGATGGAGTGGCACATGTATAAGTTAAACGAGCATAGAATTCCTTTTTCCTTTTCTTTTGATATATCATTTTTCTCTTTTCTCATCGGTTTTCATGCATGTAAAGGAGAGTGATGTTTCTTCTCTAAATAGCAAGGTGTCTTGCCATTTTATTTTTGTGTTAAATTCGATTCTTGTTATTTTAATTGATATTTGTTTTGTTTTTATCCCTTTTTGAATTGATTTTTTTTCTTCAATTTCATCCATTGACATTATGTTGGTTAGGCATTGAGTTTCATGATTTTTTTTTATAATTTACTTTTTATGAGGTAATCTAGGTATAAATTTGGAAAGTTAGTCTAGGTTGATTTCAGTCTTTTTATGTCTTTTTTTTTTAATTTTCATTATTCAGCATTAGTCTTCATATTGCCTTTTGCTTTAATTTATATAGGGTCATCTCGATCTCATGACATATGTTATGAGTTTGGTGAGTTAGCTTGAGTTGACTCAAGTCATTTAAAAAAATAAATTATTTTTTTTAATTTTAATCTTCAACATTGGGTTTGTTTGAGAATTAAGCTTCATAATTTTTTTTAATTTGCTTTTTATAGGATTATCCTGATCTCATGATTCGAGTCATGAGTTTAGCAAGTTGTCTCAAGTTGATTCAATTGGTTTTTTTGTCCTTTTCAAAATTGATATTTTTTCAATTTTATTCTTCAACATTAAGTTAGCTAGGGATTGAGCATCATTTTTTTTTTCATTCTGGTTTTTATGGAGTATCATGATTCATTAAACTAGTTATGGATTTATCATATCATAGTTAAGAGACTTGGTCTGATTCATTACCTTTCTTAAAGCCGATCCAAGTTTATTTGAAAGTGTGGTTGTATTTGCTTTTCAAAATACTTTTTGTGCTGAAATGCATCAAAATGATGTTTTTTTATTTTTTAAAAATTATTTTTGAGATCAGCGCATCAAAACGATTTAAAACATATTAAAAAAATTAATTTTTAGTAAAACAAAAATTTAAATTTTAAAGAACGTGGTGCCAAACACTATATTAATTTGTCTTAGTTTTTATCAAAAACAATGATATCTTTTCTTAAAAAAATAAAAATAGAAACGAAATAGCTTCATGCATTTTTTTTTTAAAAAGTTGGTCAAATTATAATTCATTAAACTAGTTATTGACTCGACCCCTAATATATCATAAGGTCTAAATTAATGGTTGACCCAATTCTATTTATTTATATGTATTCAAAATAATATTATTTTGAAAATAACTAAAAACTAAAAGTACACTGCCTTGAATTTTTTTTTAAAAAATATTAGTCGGACCTCATTTGAATTTTGACTGAATCACTTAGATTATGAATTAACTTACTAATCATCCAAATTTTTCCAATCAATTACATGAGCGGTCCAAAACAAAACCCGACTTAATTCAGGATTAGGTTTATTTCCTAGTCAACCCACCAGCCTAGAACTATTTTCAGAACAGGGTTTCAACTTTCAACATAGGACTAAACAAAATTTCACATAGTCCATCATTATCCAAAGATCTAGAAGCCCGTAATGATGTAAATCAAACTTAAAAACACTTTTTACATGTGAATTGTTGGTTGATATGATAAATGGATTTCTTTATATTATAAAAGAACATGGTTAGTAGGTTTTCCAAGATGGATTTATCCTTGACACCCCAAACATAGTTTAAAGATTACATTAAAAAAAAAAAAACACTTGAGGTCATGGCCTACCGAGAAAAGAAATTTGTTTTATTTTTCTGCACCTGAGTTCGATCCTATATATATGTCATCTCTATGGTGTCTAAAATGCCTACTGAGCTTGCAGGATGTTTAGTGGACCCGAAAATTAGTTGTGGTGCGCATAAACTGGCCTAAACACCCCGAGTTATATATATAAAAAAAGATTACATAAAAAAAAAAAACACTTCATTTTAATTAAGAAATGAAGGGATCGATTCAGCACCTCCAGCAAATTTTTTTTTAAATAAATATATCCTCCTCCTCCTCCTCCTCCTCCTCCTCCTCCTCTTCTTCTTTACATTTAATCCAGCCACGTCGGAATCAGATTGAACTCAACACCTAACCCAATTCAAGTCAGATGTTGAATTTCTAGATTAATACGTGGAACGAAAACGAAATACATGAAGGACCAATAAGTGTGCATGAAATACATCAGGGACCAAGAGCACGAAAGGGAAAGAGGCCCTTCTCAATTAAGGATTCTGTAGCATGTGTCGGTGATGATAAACAAGAGATAGGATGCACCACCTAATTGAAAATTAATAGTTTAAAACCCTTGTAAAGCGAGCATCCATCATAATTAATGAAGTAATTATTTGAGTTGAAAATGCAGTAAAGTGATTATTTTTTTTTTAATTTTTGTTTTGTTTTTAATAATGACATATCAAGATTATTAAAACATAATAAAAGAAACCCAACTCATAACCTCTCTGATATTATCTCCACACACACAAGAAAGAGAGACATCCTTCCTTAATTAAGACACTGTTCTCACACGGCAAGCTGAAAAAACCTAATTAAAGTAAAAGAAATTCAAGAAATCTAAGCTTAGCCAACAAACTGAGAAGTTTACAACTCATCCATCATGCGCACATTTTTAGCCCATCATTTCTCCATTGCTACACCCTATAAAAACAACACGACCCCTTTTTTCCCATCGATCTTGACCTCACATTCCACACACCCACAACCATCTCTCTCTCTTGTTGTTCTCTCTCGTTTCTGGCTCTCCAAACACAGGTCTTGTTGTGTTTCAGATTTCTGAATGACATTTGGGTGAGTTCTAGGAATCTGAAATGTGAATGGCTGGTTCTGATCTGATCTGGGTTTGGTGAGGGAAAAAAAAAAAGAAGAGGAGAGAGAGATAGAAAGTATGGAAATTGAGAGAATTAAGGTGTTGTTGCTCCTTTGGTGTAGAATCAAAAGTACTCGTGTGGCCCTCGTGGGTGGAAACCACACAGCTTCCAGGTTTTGCACTCGCTAAAGATCATTCTTTTCTTGGTGTTTTAGTCTCATTTCCTTCAAAGAATCAATCTTTGTTTATATATCAAAGTTCTTGGCTTTTGCTACTTAGAAAGAAAGCTTGAAACTTTACGCGATTGTAGATTCAAATTCATTGTTTTGAGTGAGAACTCGAGGTGGAAACGTGAAAAAATATGGATGTGGCTCGTGGGTTGTCGGCTAAGAATCTAAATGGGATCAAGCATTTGCAGAATGGAGGGATTGGCTTGAATTCAGATGCCATTTTGGTGCTTAAGCTTCCTGATTCGCGAGTAATGCGTGTTGTGTCTCGCTCCTTCTTTTTGGCCATGCTTGTTCTTACACTGCCATTTGTGGTGTCTATTTTAAGGGAACTTGATTCAAGTTCTTATTATGATGACCCCGGTTCTGCTTCATTTGATCTCGAATCCTTCGATCTGTTGTTGCAAGATCTGGCCAAGGAGGGCCTTATCAAGAAGGGCGATAAAGCTCTCATTGTTTGCTCCGGCGTCGGGGCTGTAGTTGATACTTCAAGATTCTTGAATGACAATGATATTGACTTCGTGTCGGAATCTGATTTGGAGCAAGAAAGATTGTTCCCGAATGCAACATTTGATTTTGCATTGACATTGCGCATTGGAGATGCTAGATTTGTTGATCGTGTTGTGAAAGTTGGAGGCATTTTGGTTACTCAATTGAGCAGTGACCCCTCAAATGCTTTCCAAAAGCTGTCAAATTATAGAGCTGTGTATCTTCGGCGATATGATTCAACCATAGTGGCAATGAGGAAAACAAGTTTGGTGAATCAGGTAGTAGTTTCCTCAGCAAAGAGGCGGCCTCTGCAGCTGGCATTGGATGCCAAGAAAACAGCATTGCAAGGCTTGGAAGATGTTCTGCTTGAGCCTCCGCGGAAGGCTCTGGCCAAATCTAGAGTGTACTTGAAGAGATTCAAATATCTTCCCAGCTTGTTGGGAGACTCTTTAGAAGATTACTCACGTCGACTTTTCATCCATGCGGGTTTGCATGAGGAGAAGAAAGGTGCAATGCAATGGTTTAATGAAAACTATCCAACTAGGAATCAAGACTTTGAGTTTCACAGCATAAACACGTCACCTGAAGGACATTCTAAGAGGGTGGCATCACCTGCTGATGTTTCGAACTGGCTGATGAAGAATGTGAGGGAAGATGAGTTTGTTGTGATGAAAGCAGAAGCAGAAGTAGCTGAGGAGATGATGAAGAGGAAGACCATTGGTTTGGTGGATGAACTGTTTTTGGAGTGCAACAACCAATGGAAAAATGGGGAAAGAAAGAAGAGCAAGAGGGCTTATTGGGAATGTGTAGCACTTTATGGAAGGCTGAGGGACGAGGGAGTTGCCGTGCATCAATGGTGGGATTGAAGAGGGAGACAAACAGACCCTCACATCAGTGGCCTCTGAGTGTGTTTTGAGATCATTTTGTTATCTTGGGATTTTAGTAGCTAAACCTATAATATGGTATTATCTAAACTTAAACCTTTTGTTGGTTTTGTGTTATTCTAAGAAGCACAGCATCTGATTTGCTGTTGGGAGGGGCAGCGGCTATGCTCCTTTGTCCCCCCCCTGACTCTTGTTGATGTCAGTGAGAATAAAATTATTTTATCCGAGGCTAATTTCATATTATATTAAGTTTCCGTTTGTTTGCTGGAATTTATGTCATCCTTGCTGTTCCTATTTATCCAATCAACTCTATTATATTAGGCATTCCAAAGCAACTTGCTCATGCTTTGTTTTGCATTCCTTGTTAATGACGAAAATCTGCTGGGATGCGGCAAAAATGGAGGTAGGTATGGATAGCTCTCAGAAGCAAGCAAAGATCAGCGCTGGATGTGTCAAAATGCCTGCACTCTGCGTATACCACTCTATTTGCTCCCTTCAGCAAGACCAAGAGCTTATCAAAAGGATATAATCGTCATATTTGGTTGACGATTATATCACAATTTTTATCTAAAACAACATCACTTTTGAATTGACCCAAGTTTAAAAACAAAATTGACAAAATTGAAACATCACAACTTATAATTGAACCGAGCTGGTTTAGTAGCTCACGAGATGACCCAACAAACAACCTAGTCGCGGTCGCCAAATCCAAGCCTGTGGTCTAATGATTACAACATGTGTCGTTAGTAAGCAATAGTTAAGAGCAGAAGAAATATAAAATTAATCCATCGGGTCGGGTCTCGCATAGCCATCCAACTTGGGTAAAGGGGAAGGTTTAAATTTTCTTGACAACGAGTACATAGGAGCTTAGCTTGCTTGTATATACCAAATCGATAACACAAACGCGAGGGCAAAATTGGGGGGCCTTGTTCCCTACGAGGAGGAATATGATTATCCTCACAAAATCCACATCGAATGTCCATGTTTTGAGGAATAACACATTATTGACTCCATTGGTTAATGAGAGAAAACTGAGCAGAGATGCAGCAACATGAAATGCCCATTCGTAAGGGGAGATTTTTGCTGCTTGTACCTTTTTGCAACCGGCAAGCAGCTGCTTCTTTCAGAGAATATTCCCCCCCTTTTTTACCCACTAATGATTTTCATCGTGGATTGGAGTTAATACCTAAATTTAACAGCACAATGAGGACAAGATGTGACAGATCTACTCAGATGTACAAGAGATATGGCTCGTTATTTTACAAGGGCATAACTGCCGTGCAAGCTTCTGTGCCCGAACTCAACTTATTTTGTTACTAACCCTTATCAACCCCAGGAAAGGGAAAAAAAAAAATTAAAAATTGATTTTTCCACCTGGGGGTTTGGGATAAATAATGAAAGATTAGAAACCAATGATTCAAATACCAGCTTCAGCTTCAGATAAGCTATCCTGTTTCTCCATCAACAAGAAATCACATATTTCCAGAAGCTGGTCTGCAAGGGGAGGAATACCAGGGTTCCGTCCATCGTTGTACAAGTGAGCATTGTAAGCAATCTGCCACATATCATGTCTGAACTCGTTTCGGTTCTTGTATTCCATCTTCCTCGCCTTGTCCTTAATAGTTGAAAGATCCATGGGGCGTTTTATGATGTGCAAGTAGTCAGGAGCCTCCTTCTTCAGGACCGGTTTCAAGAAAAGATAGGACACTTCCAACCTATCTTTAAGAGCATCCACAATACCTTCCAAGATGTTTGCCAATCCAACCTGGACGGAAGTAGAGAAAATTCAATTAACTTAGTTCAGGTTTTCATACAAAAGCAGTGATAAGATTTTGCAGATGAAATTATAATTTCTGCAAATTGTTTTTTCAATTAAGGGATATGGCACTAATGGTAGACTCCCAAGTCCATTTAGGTAAGAAAATTGTATTTTAGTCGTTAATACTTCCCGAGTAAATAAAAAATACTGATCAGGATAAGTTAAAAAACAAGTTGCATGATGGCCAGTGAGACAATCCTATCAGAAACATTTCAAATGAACGTGGAAGGAAAAGCCTCGCGTGTTTAAATTTTTATGCAATTCCCAGTCACCACTGAATTGAGCAACCACTAAATCAGTACACTGAAAGAGAAACTCCTCAAAACCAACCAGGACCGAAGAGGTGAACACTAAATGGTTGTTAACAAGCTTTTCAGAAATAATAGCACCGAGGAGCTCTAAAACATGACTTTTAAATTGGGGCTTTGTACCCTCTAAAATATCTCTGTGCTTCTAAAAAATGTAGGTGGAAATAAAAGCTAAGCAAGCACAGTTTCAAAAAAGACAATTTGACCAATAAAGGTCTTCCAAACCATTGCATAAAAGGAACGATGGATGATGGTAAAACAGGAAACAATATAAGCAGATCACAGACCACATGGAAATAATAAGGTTAGAGTTGGTCAGTACCTCTCCAACTCTACGACGCTTGGTTGCCGGGGTATAATCAGCACCATAATTCCCCACATCAACAACAGGTCGCCTTTTTGCACCCCGATCTCTTTCTGGCATCCTTCTCTCATTTCTGTCTGCCCTGAAATCATCCAAGTGATCACTGATTTCGGGCCTTTTCTTCTTCTTCTTCGTCTTCTTTTTGGCTTTTTGGCGTTCTTCTTCCTCCCAATCCCATCTGATGGTTTCTGTGTATCTTTCAATCTCAGCTAATTTTTCTCGTTCTTCTCGTTCTTCACGTGACCTCATTTCTTCTGCAAAAATCCTCCTTGCTCTATCTTCTCTCTGTCTCTCGGCAGCTCTCTGCTTCTCCTCCTCTTCCCACCATCTTCCGTCCTCCCTAGCTTTCCTCTTAGCTGACTCTCCAGAGAAACGCATGGTTTTCCCAGGCTTCTCAAAACTGGACAGTTCAACTATTTTTTTAGTTTTTCGATGCTCATAACCAGGGCTTCCATCCTGACTAACCTGGTCCAGATCAATAATCTCTTTGGGCTGTTTGATAACAATTTTCTTTTGAGTCTTTTTTCTATCTTTTTCTGCTGGTGGACGTATCACAATGGAGGGCTTATGAGGATCAACATGGTCTCTGTCCATGTATGTTGGTGGTCGTATCACAATAGAGGGCTTATGTGATTCACTTTGGCCTCTCTCGGTATCGATTGGGGGTCGTATCACAATAGATGGCTTATGTGATTCAACCTGTACGTTTTCAGGTTTCACCTTGTTGAAAATTTTTATTTTACTAACCTTAGAAGTTGCCCTACTCCCAGTGTCAATATCAGAGCTGACAGGTCGGACATTGGACGTGGTAGGTTGATTAGAAGTATCCGCAGCCCCATCAGAAGGTTTATCAGAAAATTTCTCTGTGGAACCACACTTGAACTTCACTGGAAGAGATTTTGCTAAACTAGATTTTTCACCCTCAGCAGCTTCAATTTTGGTTGCGCTTTTGGAGATCATCTTCTTCTTCTGCAACTTATGCTGGGACACATTCAAGAGATCCTGGGAAGTGGATTTTCTAGAAGACTTTTCCAAATCTATAGTTTCTGATGGTGTTTCAGGCTCCTTTCCGTACTTAGGGCAGTTTTTATTGGTCTTCATGTGTCCAAGCTGGAAAATAAAAGGTAATACAATTACAACTGAAATTCTTCTGAAGCATCGCGAAGAAAAAAAACACAACTAATTTGGTAAGTTATGCACCTGTCCACAGGCTCCGCAAACGAATCTCTCTCTTGCTGATTTCTTCTCCTTGAAAATCTGGATTGGAATCAAACAAGATTAAAGGTTGTTCAGGGCCGAAAATGGAAAAGCTAGAATTCAAAAATTAAAATGGGAAGTAGTGTTTCACATGTTAAAAATCCAAGTAAATGCAGCTTGAAAATGTAGCATGATAGCTATTGAAACACTGGTTATTCTAGAACAACTACCAGTGCAAGAAATGATTACAAAGCCCAATGGCTGTCCAGAATAGAAATATAACACCTCATATAACCCAGGTTGCATCTCTATCACTAAACACAACTTGGTATGAGAAGCCTCGTACATTATTATCAGTAGCAATTAGAGACACGCCACTATGACATACTTAAGCCATGAAAGGAATTTCGTGCATCTTTTTAGGGAAGGCGGAGAACTTGATTTCTTTTTTAAATTTAAACTACACTGTTTGGAAAACTGAGTCAGAGAAGAAGCACATGCATTTGGGTTTTGTGAGTTACAGAATGCATCCTAACAACATCATTTCCTGCTTTTCTACTTAGCAGAAATTAAAGGATGAGCCTCTAGTTGGTAAGCATGTCATACCAAAATTCTTTGCTTAAGTTTCAACCAAACTACAAATTAGTCAAAACACAAAATGATTATCCTATGCTTCTTTCATATCTTCTATTTCTTCTATGCTCCCATAATCACATATCTAGACGTTGCACAGCAAGACAGCAGATTCAGTACAAATTTATGATACATGATAAGGTGTACTCAACATGAAAGGAATTTCTTAAGTGCAACCACACAAAATTAGAGAGCATGTTATATCACAAAAACGAAAGAGAATACGCATGCATTATATCTACCAGAATCTGTATCTTTGAATAAATGTTCCTAAAACAAAATTTCCAATAACAAAGATAAAGTTGCATATGTACTGAAGAAAAGATGAATACGCTCACATGATTAAGTCCATCTGCCATTATTACTTTTGCCTTCAGTGGAGGTGTGTTGAAGGCACCATTCTTTTTCACTGTTTTCACCTTCTCAGACATCTTCCCCTTGATAGATAAGGTTTCAAGCTGCCACCACAAGATAGTCATTGGTGTACACTTTCACAAGCAGGAAGAAATTATCTAACCATAAGATATGACAGCAAACTGGAAGTGAATTGGCCAAGAAAAATGCAGGTTTAACAACAATGAACAATGTAGTTAAGGTTTAAGGTGGAATGTATTTTACCTCCTTCAAGTCTCTAATGTTGTTCTCTTTTGGTGCATATGATCCATTGGGTTGGGTTTTGTTCATTTTCTTACCCCAGTGAACATTGTCAACAAAATTTGGTTTCGTAGGTGTCACTACTGCATCAACACCAACATTTCTTGTTTTTTTCTTCCTTTTCTGCTCAGCCTCATCATCTGCAGCACAGCAAGCCACCACAGTCTAAGCTAAATTATAAAGTAACAACGTGCAATCTATGATTCATCTACCAAAAGTTTTCCATCTAAGTTAGCTCCTTGAGTACAAGGGTTATGCCACATTAGCAAAAACTAATCAACATTCAAACAGAAAAGCACTTGTAAATGAAGTGGAACAGAACCTAACCCTTAAATGAAATTCCACCAAACTAGAAGATTAAAGACACACACAAGTACAATGTGAAAAGAAGAAAATAAGTGCCATGATACTTATGTGTCAGTGCGTACAGGTAGTAACAGTGATAAACCAGTGATTTTGATAAACCTTAATAAGAGGCTTATGCTCCCCGATATGTGGCAGCACAAAGACTGCCATGTTCTTGGCAGCAGGAAATTTTTATGCTGAGATATAACTGTTTCAACTATCTAGAAGTCCACAGAAGTATGCAAGCAATAGTTCATCAGAAATGGCCATATGAAGTATTAAGAAAACAAACAAACCATACCATCCATAAGCAACCTGCACAGTTCAGCTGCCTCAGCAGCTTCATCTTCAAATTCCTCTTCTGCCTGAGCTTGCGATGGGCGTCTTCTCATTTTTATCCCCTTAACACCATCTCCTTTGTCATGCTTGGACTCATAATTATTCTCGTCTGCTTCAAATTCTTCTGCATCAAGTAAGTTTTCTAGGTCTCCAGCAAAGGAATCCAGATCGCTATTTGCTTCAGAATCACTTTCAATTTCATCGCCATCCAATGCTGAAAGAGATTGAACTTGACGATCCCAAATTTCTTGGCACTTTTCTCTTGTCTGTTGATGTAGCTGAAGAAAGGACATTCGTTGGCCACGTGCATATTTGCTTATAGTTGTTGGATCAACCTTTACCCCACATGAAGCTTGTTCACTTGATAGCTTGCGTATCATGGCAATACGATGCCACCTTGTCTGTTTTGCAATCTGCTCGTCAGGTACATTGAACTTCAGAAGTACCTGGAAATAAGAGAATAATCGAATCAATCATTTACATCTTTCTTGTTCATCACTATCAATTATACTCTCTTAAGGATAGGTTCGATGAATTTAAGGCTGTTATTTACTAGCCATGTTGTGTAGTTACTGGGAGTCAGTAAAATTGGAGATCACTCTGTGGTTAATGCATAAAGAAGAGGACTTTTGTTTTGGTGGCTCTGTTTAGAATGCAATAAAAAAAGATGAATAGGGACTGTCACATTGTTAACTAAATGCAAAGGGATGAGGCACAAGATTAGCGTGCCTCAGTGGTGCCACTGAAAAATCTAAAGCGAGCTTTGTAGCTGGATCTGTCTGGGAAAGTTTTTCTATTACCATGTGAGAATTTTGTTAAATGTTTGATGTCGGTAGCTTAATTAATAAATGGTTTCACCATATCAAATAAAAGAATGTCCATGGCTTCATATGAAGCATGGTATCCCAGATATGGGATTTCAGTGGAAGAAAGAAAGAAACTTCATTATCCCTTTCTCCATGCCATGTTATAATGATTATCTCTACTAGATATTTAACTAAATCTACCCCAATGCTTCCCTTACTTTCAGTTCAACATGCTGTTATAATACATGTTTCTGAGACTGATGAGTTCTATGCAGTTTCCTGGATGGTTGTTTCAAGCTAATCATCTCCAAGATATGATCTATTCAGAATAATTGAGGCTCAATAATTGGAAATTCCTTTGAAGAAAAAAATTAACACACCTCTCTTGCAGCCTCCATGCTCAATCTACGAAGGTCAGCATCTGTCCCGGTAACAGTGGAACCTCCTCGACCAGCTCCTGCTTTTTTCTTCACTATCGCATTTGAAATTGGTGCCTTGGGAGCAGTACGAACATAGCTAAATCCTAGGCCCCGGCCAGATGGATCACCAACACCAGTAATTTCAAGGCGCTCAATATTTTCTCTATCCTGAATGAAAAAAATTAAAATTGAGAATTAACATTGAAGAAAAAAAAAAGACTATTTTTCTAAACAATAGCATAGCCCTGCCAAATCCTAAAATTCTGAAATAAAAAATAACCAGCAAAGAGGGGAAAAAGAAACTACTCCGGTACAGCGAGAAATAACAACTAGAGCTTTGTGAACTAGCTTAACCACTTGCAATATTACTTCAATAACATTTTGAAAAGTAAGAAAACCAATTACAACATTATCTCAGAAGAAATTGCTAGATTGTCACAATACAGCAACAAAGGTGACATACTGAAATGACACAGTGCCTACCCAACTTTCTTTTCTAATTTATTTTTTTGACAAGGATCGAAAAACATCTACAGAAAGATGTCAAGGAGTTGCCAACCATTTACAGAATGACAAATAACATGCAAAATGAAGAATTTGCAAGTTATATCCCATCATCTGCATTTCTATAAGATTTTATGTACAAAAATCAACAATAATTCTTTTTCCTTAAGATTTTATGTAAAAAAAATAAAAATGATTCTTTTCCTTTGCACACACTTTTGTCCTATTCCTCTCAGCAAATGAGAAGTTGCTACTCCTAGAACACACCTCTAGAGCCCTTTTCCTACAAAAATGTACCACGATTCAAACATAACTTTTGCAACCACACTCCAGACACATACACTAATACAAGTCATATTCAGTTTTCTCAGGGATTGGGAATATAATATGGGTATGATTCTAGTGCCAATTCCAATTAGGATTATTCACATTCAATTTATAGAAAATTGAACGTAATTGTAATAGGGTCCTAATTCAACTAAAAAAGAGATCCATTTATTTCACTTATAATACAACTCAGTTCTTGTGGAATTGCAGTCCTTGTTACTAACAAACCAAACAGTATCAAGCAAGAAAAAGAACGAGATTTCCAATCTCTACTGAACCAAACACTATCATATAAAATTCTATCCCAAAAACAATGAAGCAACAAGGGAACAAGATTCTCAATCAATCTTCAAGTCAATCCCAGAGAAATGACAATCTAACATCCAAAAGAATCAATTTCTTAGTGTAGAATAGTTAAGGAAACAAAAAAGAACAACACTCTCACAATGGAAATGATATTTCTTTATATAAGCTCTTAAGAGAACAGATATTCACACATAGTGACTGGTAGCTCCATCCAAAACATGTTCAAATGCAATGCTGACCTTAAAGGGCATTAGGATCAGAGATGGCTTAAGAATGTAACAAATCAGAAAAAGAATACCTTACCTGGTTTGTACAAGCAACAAAATTGCTGCTCAGGCTCCATGGAGTTATCTGAAGTTCTCTCTCGATGTGTGACGCTGCAGCCAAAGCTATTGCTTCATCAGGGAGCTGACTCATTGCAGTTGAAACACTAGTGGGAAGTGTTAGCTTTGTAATCCCCAAGTGTTTAAGACGATACAGACCAGCTTGCATGCTTTCATAGGCACAAACCTAGACCCAAAATGAAGGGGATAAATCGTATATTTATTTAAAAGAAAAGAGAGAAGTACATGAAGCAACAAAGCGCAGGAATTTTCAGCATACTAAGGGACACTGGAGTACCAGATACAAGAAAATTCAGATGATCTTTGTTCCTAGGACAGAAAGATGTATTAAACCATCAGATTGATTAGGTTCACCAATGGCTGAAGTTGAAAGTTTATGGATCCACAAGGTAGCAGTTACCAATCATTTTAGTTTAACAATTTATTCTTATGCGAGATATGAACTGATTTTCCTATAAAAAGATTATTCTTACATAGTGGCTAGTGCTAACTATAGAACCTGCCAGTTTCGTCACTTACCTTGTGCTAACTATAAAACCTATCAGTTTCTTCACTCTAACAATGCAAGTTAAAAGCAATCTCAATTACATTTAGTATGCAGGAATTTTCATCTAATAACACTAGCTAGCCAGACAATCGAGTTGCAAATAAAACGAAATGCAATTTCCAAAACAAGCTTACAGATTACAACATCTTTGCAATAATACAACCTTTCAGAAAGTACAAAAATCTGATTAACAGTGAACTCAAATCAAACCAATCCATGGATATCAAAACTCATAGCCATACTAGAATCATAAAGGATGAGGAAAAATTAAAGATAATTAGAAATGAATTCTGAAACTCACATTCTCTGGTAAGACCATCTTTTTCAATTCCTCTTCAGATGGAATGATAAAATCACGCTTCTTTGCCCAGAACAAGTGTCCATTTGCATACTTCTGTATGTTGAATGTCCGTGTAAAGCAAAATACAGGGGAAATTGAAAGATTCATTTTTCAAAGTGCTAATCCAACAATCATCCAAACACTTATTATTTACTAATGTCTACAAATCTAATGTAAAATATTATAAAGCAAGAATCATACCCGCAAAATTGTGCACTCCTTGAGCTTCTTCCGCAAGATGGTCTCCGAAATGTTTGGAAAATGAGTGGACAGCTCATCTGCGCGGATCCAAGGAAGCATCCCACGCTTCTCAGCAGCTCGGAACTCACGATAAAGATACAGTAATAGCCTATTTATGCTATATGCCTGAAAATTCTTAGGAGCAGGAGTTAATACCTCCATAAGGGGCTCCTGCAAAGACAGATCAATGAATCCAAATTTGTTTGATAACACTTGCACCAAATAATTATTAATTCTCCTTTTCTATATTGAAACATCACAATGTTTTAACTTCTAATGGTGGAATAGATAAAAGACTCCCAGGGTGTATGGTATGGGGAGTGTTGAAGAAGTTCTTGTCTGAGCCAAACTATCACATTACGTAATGTGAATCAAAACTCTATCATTAATGTCCAAACTCCTATCCTCTTCCTTTCCCAACTACAAAATTTTTTTCCCTATTATGGCTCTCCTTTGAAGTGACCACTTTTGAAAAGAAAAAATACCACATCCTGATCTAGTAAAAATGAAAACCTAGTGTGTGGAGCAATGTTAGGTAGTCATTACATGAAGGAAAATAGAAATAACTCTTAGGTGTTCCAACATGCAGCACGAATCACTAATCGCAACAAACCTTTAAGAAGAAAATGAATCTATAGAGATTCGAGGATGGAGTCTAATTCAAGGTAACCTGCGAGAAAGCATGAAAAAAAGCTAAATCAAACCTGTTGTCCAACGACAGCAACTCTGTCAATGCGTCTAATAGAAAGCTTTCCTTTTGCAGAACGAACCAACAAATAGTCAGTAGGAGGCACCTTGTGGGGAAATAATGGCGCTTTATACATGTTTGTTTCAAGAGATGATTGTCTGCAACCGGCTTTTATGTCTCCAAGGAAAGGGGATTTGTCAGTCTGCTCTAGTATCACAACGTTCCCCAAGCTGCTTTTTTCATTGCGCAATAAGATACCAGTTTGATCACTGGGGCTCAACTTCTGATAGTAAGTGCGGAGATTGGCACCCATACCAGCATTGCTTAATGACAAAGGTCTTTCCTCACAATACCTGCAGTTAGAAAGTAAATGAATCCCTGTAAAAATACCATCATCATATTCATTCAAGCATGAGGAAAAACTTAAGAAAATAAAACACCATGAGAAAAGAAACACCATGGTTTAGATGAATTTAATCCTAAAGCAATTATATTTATCAAAGTTAAGAATTTAATATGATGCAACAAAAGTGTTTCTACGTGCTCACAAACTGCACACAAACTTAATATGAGAAACATCTGTTGAGAATAGGGGTGACAATTTAACCCGACCCGAACCTAATGGATATCCACCTGAACCAACCTGATTTGTTGGGGGGGGGGGGGGGGGGTTTGGATAGTCACCTTACCCAATGAGTAATGGACAAGGTTTGGACATTGCGAAACCCAACCTAAAACCCAACTCGAGATATATACATTAGTGTCATGTACATATATATGTAGAACATTTATATTTTATTAATATAATATAATGTATATGTAGACCAATATTGACATAATACTGTATAACTTTTACAGTTCTGCCACTTAATATATGCATATATACCCCATATATATTACTCTTTTAACATTCTCACTTATGTGCTGTCCATAACACTTTAGTAAAGAAAGCATACGCAGAAGATGTTTTAGAACTCACATACTGAAGGCAGTTGTAGAAAATTTGGTTTGGAAGGAGGATCACACAAGATTTTGCTAGAATGATGGTCATTTTTAAAATAAGATAACATGGGAAAAAAAAAAGAACAAAGAAAAGTGAGACTTTGGAATTACAAAAAATATCAAGTGAAGATACATAAAAACACATAAATGGTAAGAGGGAAGAAATGAAAGAGAAAATAGAACATAAAGGAAAACAGGTAACACAGCCATACAAGAATCTAAGCAATGGTAGCAAATCAATGGTCGAATTAGGGAATTCCTCATTTTTACTAGGACAATGATGCATTGACAAGTTTAATGCACATAAAAAGCAAGCTTTCTGATATTAAATTTTCAAATGAAATTAACGATAAACAAACTAGCTAATTCAGATAAGCATCTCAGGAATATCTATGTGCTAATAACAAAAACTTTGCATTTAAATTTGCTTCTGTTGGTTCCAAAATATATGTGTGAACAGAAGGCCACAGTAAGAAAATGAAGAGAAGAATACAAGGGAATAAAACTGGGATTAATTTGAGCATGTAAATAAGCGAATTTTCTATGAGCATGAAAACAGCTTTCTAAATGCCTTCAAGGGAGATTTGATGTAGACAAATCCTTATAAAGAACTAAACAGGTATATCTCCATAGTTCTATGCCTAGGAGATATAAGACAGGAGAATGCAGGACATAGGAGCGGGACAAGGAAAGACAGAGTGAGAAAAGAAAGATTTTTCTGTCACTTACTCCATTAGAAAAACATGACCATCTTTCACAGAAAGGTCGGATTTCTTCTTAAATGCCCCTGGAGGGCGCAGAGACTTGTTCTCACCCGGAATCTTTTGTGCCCTAGGCCACAAGTGAATTTTTGTTCGAACTAGATGAAGCAAGGAGTTTGGCTGAACATTATGAGCAGAAAGAGATTTATGGTCGTCAAGCTCCTTCCCCAAATAAAATAACTTCACAGTTTCTGATGGCTTGAAATCTATAAAAACAATATTTTCAAGTAAGCTCTTGTTCTTCTTAAATGATTTAGAAATAACAAAATGTAAATGTGGATTAACAACACAAGCAATTAAAATAAACTGGATATATTACAAGCATAAGAGTAATTACAACCTAGCTTCTTTGAAGCTTTTGCTTTGACAGATGAGATATTTTCCTCAGCATCCACATGTACCTTACTTCCTTTGCCTCCTAAGCTCTTTAAAATAATTTTCATTGGTCCTGCAGTAGGTAGCTTCCCTCGTTCTTTGACAGCCACCTCATGGTCATGAGGATACCATAAAGCTTTTGGTCGATGAAAATTAGCTAGATCTTTACTGCAAAAGGAGTATATGAGAAAATGACATATTGTTGATATTCAAAAGGAGTATTTAGAAAATCCAGGACATAATGTTGATAGGTAAAATCAACACCATGAACCCAAATTTTAATACACAAGGAAAATGACATATATGAGAAACAATACAGCTTGCTGAAAAGAGAACAAGAAAAAAGGGAACAATTTATGCAGATGATTTGTAAGTCATAATTAAAGGACCACAATAATAGAGAAATTCCTTATCCAAAAAAAAAAAAAAATAGAGAAATACCATCATCCATTATACTATTGATAAAAGGTGCATGGAGCCTTGAGGCAATTAGGCTTCCTCTTGCCTAAGGTGCCTAGTGCTACTGTAGGAGCTTGCCTCATAAACAAAAGATCCCAATCTAGCAAGAATATATATTTCAAATAAAGGAAAACAAACAGGCAAAGAATCACCAAACTTTATCAAACAAAAGGTTTCTAATCAAAATATCAATTTCAATGTCACATATGTATATGATCAATAAGAAAATCCATGTCAATATACAAATGCCGTGCTATTACAGCACCTTTTCTGGTAAAGTAACATAGGACTCATATTGAGTATCTCGAACAAAAAATTCACGATTGATTTCTAGCCATCATCAAAATTTACTACTTAATCATCATTATCATCCATGTTCATCATTAAATATATAACTTAAGATTCTGGTCTCTTCTCCTTTTACCCTGACAAAATACTCCCTTCAAGTCAATGAAGTACATCATTTTTACTCGTACGATATTTTTCCCCTTCAGCAATTCTATCCCTCACTATGACTTTCAATAGGCTATCTCAACTTTAAATATTGCTGTAAAATGTGAATTAAACAGTGGCTTTAAAATGCCAAATTGTAGAAATCAAATATAACTTATCAAAGGAGAAACACAGCACAATCTAATCTTCCTGTTTGGTTTTGTGTTTCAAAAGCACTTTTAAAAAAAATTGAAATTTTTTATTTTTTTCTTTGCTTCAAATTAATTTTTTTTTTTGTATTTCTAGATCATTTTAATGCGCTAATGTCAAAAATAATTTTAAAAAAATAAAAAAAATATTATTTTGATATATTTCTGAGTGAAAAGCACTTTGAAAAGCAACCGCAACCACACTCTCAAACACACTATAGTTGAAGAATAACTGTCACTAAGACCCTAGTAGTTGGAGAACCTAAATTCAAATCCCCTATTTTCAAACCGTCAAAAAGAACTAAAGAATAATCATTTATCATTTTAAGATAGGCCCAAATATGTAACAGCATAAGGAAAACTGCTACGAGGTAGGCCACTAAATCTTACTTGCTCAACTTCAACTTCATTGTCTGAAGCTTTATTGCAGGTGCAGAGTGATGAATTTTAATGCCATAAGCAGTTCGTTTGTTAGAATTTGATTGCAATCGCTGAGAATTTTTCCTGTTCATGTAGAACTTGTCATTAGCAATGTTGAATTGCCAACCAGATCGATTTCCACAGCCTAGTAGCTCATGAGAAACCTTTTGCTTTAGGGGTCGAGTTATAATCATTGCCCCTGCATGAAGTTGAAGATGCTTACTATCCCTGTGATCCAAAATTTCAAAGAGCATCTGCTCATCTTGAAGATCAAGAATCAGCTTAGGCTTTATGTTAGCTTCACATGGTTCCCATATTATATCATCTAACCAAGATCCTTCCATCAAGTCTCTATTTTGCAATGTGATCTTGCTAAATCGCCTTAGAGCATCACTTTTGTGAAGCTCCACAACATTATTCTCTCTTCTATCATTAACATGATTAGAGCTATCCTCTTCCAGGCGAGATTCCAATCTCAAAAGTTGTGGATGGCATCTGCTTTCTGATAATGGAAGATTTCCAGGTTCTGAATAATCTCCTGAGCCAAAGGACTCCAAGAGAACATAAGACCTGTTCCAAAAACAGTTATCAAGGTTCTCGTTTAACTCCACTGGGAGCTCTGAATGAAGATTTGGTGGACTAGTCACTTGTTCAGTTTCTATAACAAATGAAGATCTCAATTCAGATCCAGAGGGATCACAACTCTCCACAGAATTGTCACTGATAACTGGGGAATTGTCCCAGATAATTCTCTCTTCCCAATCGTGCTGATCAAGGGGGTTGAATTTTGAATCCAATGGAGACTTCCATACCACATCCTTGTTCAATGGTTCAGCACTAAGATAAGAGTTCCGTCTTTGTTCCTCAATTTGAACAGACATTTGAATAGCTCCATGCATAGATCCAAATCTTGCTAACTCTGAGGCATCTTCGCTGAAGATTGAGATGTCATGTTGATTTACATGCAAATGTGATGGAAGCATTTGACCAGAGTCCTTTAAAAACGCCTCTTCATCCTCTTCAACAATATCAGAAACATCCATAGATGTATACTTCTCTGAAAAATGTATTAAACAACAACATTAAAACAGGAATCAAGCAAAAAGCAACAATAAGAAGAAGACACAGAATTAACAGAAAATCCTTCCACATTATTAAAGAACAAAACCGAGAAACTAGACACTAAAAAGAAGAAATGAAAAGATGAGCATACAATGCAAATTACACAGGTGCTAAAAGTTACCGTGAAATTGCCAGAACAAGAAAAATGATAATGAGAATGGAAACATTAAGCCTGAAAGAAAATACCTAAAGCAAGAGAGCGTACCTTTCAAAATGGAATATCTATGATCTCTTTTTTCTCCTTTCTTCAAGGGTTCATGAATAGAAAATATTTCAGAGAACCGTAAGATCTCCATCCCATCTTCTATACACAAAATAGGAAGTGGAGTGTGACCTTTATCTAGAGACCCCTTGACAGTATCAGTTTCCTCCTGCATCAACGTAAAAAACATTAATTAGAGTCAGAATAACAACACAACTTTTGCAAAAAAATGCTAGTGGATTATTCAACATCTTGGGTGAAAGATGGTGAACATTTACAGCTTGCCATATTTTATCAACCTTTACAGAGAAAACAATGGTATATCTTTGATTAACAGACAATTAAGATTTATCAGGTTAGCATTTCAGAAGTGTAAGCAGCAAATTAACCACCAAGATAGAAGCATAAATGCATTTTTCCTCTCTGTTCCTTTTTCTTTCTTCCTTTCCTCAAAAAGAGCAGGATGTGATTATTTGCTATTAGAGTTGCACCATGGAGGATGTTGAGTGTTTTTTACAAGGATGGCAGAATTCTTGACAGTAGCCTTTCTGGGTTTAGGAAAGAAGAAATGTTCTAATACTTTGATAAAATGTGTTGTTTTTTGCAACTATCTGATTTTTCTGGATGGAAAGTATTGCTAAAATATTTCAAGGAACACTCCCCATCAAGAAAGTAATCATGGAACAAGATACTCTCCCAAGGTAACTCTAACAACACCAGAAAATAGTGGGATAGCACAAACAAGAGGCAAACTGAGAGCAAAATAAGAGGTTGTCCAGACCCAAATCTTACAAACTGCGGGAACTGGGAAAGGAAGACATTACTTTCAAGTGCAAACTCAATCCAAGATCTTGCATCCTCATGATGCAATGCTTCAGGGGCTATTAGGGAGCTTCCCTTGCTGATAGTCAACACTCAACAGAAATGAAGCATTTTTTTATTTATTTTGAGCTTTGTCCATTTCCAGAGAATTGGCAGTTTGGCACGCAGTGAATACCAGGAGAGGTATTTAATAACTTGCTTGCACTCATCTATATTGACATCATATAATCTAACAAGCACAAATGTTTTTCCAATCTCACGGTATGTGTTCATCTTTCAAACATTTACATAGTCAGTGATTTGTTGAAAGTGGATCATACAGTAATCCAAACATTTGCTGACCAGAACATCATGCAACAGCCTTTGGAATGCAAATGTTACACATAACACCTACAGAAAAATTGAAGAACAAGGACATGGTAAACTAACCTCATGAATATCTACGAATTCAACATCAGAACTTTCAAAACCCACGGAGACAAGTTCTCCGGAAACTACTCCAACATCTTGCTGACCTGAAAAGGAGATTCTAAAACTATATAATCTTGCTTACACAGTTCAGAAATTTGGAAAGCTTTTGTGTGTGTGTGGGGGGGGGGGTATTGATTGTAAAAAACCAAAGAATTATCCACAACCAAGGAAGACAACCACAAATAGAAATAAAATATTTGAGAAAAAATATTAATAAGAGAACGAACCAAAAAAATAATCTGTGAAGTTCATAGTCAGCTAATCTATAACTTGTCTCAGAAAAAAGTTTTAGAAATTCCTTAATGCGATAGTGTCGATTAAGCAAAGTCTCAGAGACAATGCAGTCACTCTGGAAAGTTCAAATTTGGTGAAAAGCTTGGGAAAAACTCATTAGTTTCAATTGTACACTGCAAAAACTCCTGTGTGGATGATGCAATTTGGATTACTTTGTGTACAAACTCATTGAGCTGTCTGGGAATGCAGAACAGAGAGTGGGGAAAACACAATCAATATGACTGATGAAATCTCACATAGAAAATCCATCCAAATAGCTGATACTGAATTTGTACATCATATGGTTCCCCACAAGATGGGTGTAATCAAAAAACATTTGCAGGCTATAGCGCGAATAAAGAAAAAAGGATAGGGGGATGAAAAATATCTGTTTTGTGAAACGGAGCTACCAAGTTCTGATCTGACCAGTAGCCAAACAGTCAAATTTTCTGAACTCCAATCTTTTAAAATTAAGAGAATATAATAACAGGTTTCAATATGAAAGTTTGAGAGGGGTAAAGGAAATAATCTATCTGAACCACTAAATCACAGAATAGGTCATTAATAAATAAAACCTTAAAAGATGACAGCAGTGGCCCTCAATATCTTAAATGGAAAATGATTACACGAAAAAAAAATTGATGAGGAATTGTCTATTATAAAAAAATAATAATAAAAATGAATCGCCTAAGAGTGAACCTGATAGAGAAGCCGTTTGAACTTCAAGTTTTTTATCTGAAACCACAGGTTCCTTTTCAAGTTCCTCTTTCACACCTTCATCATAATCTTCATCATCAGATATGGGAGGCTGCAACGTGGATTCAGACAACATATAATCCTTTTTTGACAACAAATAGTCCTCCTCACTAACAGCTTGAATCTCAGGCCCCTCATACTGTTCATCAAAATCTTCATAATCAACTGCATCTTCTGCCTTTGCATCATAATCTAGCAGCAGAAATACAGAGTAAACACATAATCAGAAGGTTTAATGACATAAGGCACAAGATAAACAGCAAGTTACATAAAGCTAAACCTCAGAAAGCATTAGTATACTGATGTGGAATCTACATATTTTGACACACATAAATGCAAGAAAATTTATGCATGGATGCATTGCATAGGTACATATGCAGAAAAGTTCAACCAGTCAGTTTCAACCTTTACCCCACACACACCCAAAAAAAAGTTTCAACAAGCAAGCCACTGGACACCATCAAGATATGCATCAAAATAAAACAAGGCAAAATCACAAGTACAATGTTCCTTGCAGCATAAAAAAACATAGCCAGAGGAACGGTTGGAAATTTCTGACATGACTTGAACTTAACCAAAAATATTAGAAAAGATGTGACCCTGTTCCCTGTTCAGAAATATATTCATTAGTGAGTATTTTCAATAAAACCAGCATATTTAACCACATCCTTTCCATTTGGCTTGACCAGACACGTGACTGAAAAACCAGAATATCTATTCACATTGACTTCTACTAGATGTGCTGGAAAAAAATTAGTTGTTAAGTTCTCTTAATCACATATTCAAGATTCTTCCAATTTCTGATCAAATGGTACTGAAAATAGGAGTAGAGACTTCAGTTACTAGAATAATGATGAGTGTCTAAACAGTTTTCCCATTCTGAAAATGTAGTTTCAATCTAATAATTGATAAGTTCCAGTCTTTCTCTTTGAAAGAACATCAAGCACAACTTAAATTGAGTAAGTGCTCTTTATTTCTTCTTTTGTTTAATGTTTCTTCAATAAATTCTATTTGAAATAATGTCAAGACCCGGACAGGCATCACTTTCTGCAATGGCATGCGACTATTCTCATTTTGAATGCATTAAGTAATTGGGATAACATAATTTATGAAGAACTATGTTTCCCCAATTCCACAATATATTTTTTAAAGAACAAATCTGGGCTTGGCCAAGCAGAAAAATGTTGTCAGATCAGATAGTTTCCTTGCATCCCTATGGTATCATGCTTTGGGTGGTTTTAGGGTGTTTCTTAAGAGTTCTACAGGAATATGGGTCTTCATTATTCAGATTTCTGTTTCATTGATGTCTTTCCTATGAGGTTGCACGTGCATTGCTACATACTTTCATTGAATTATAAAACATATATCTTTCAGAATTTTCATGACAGCATCTTCTTTTGCGATTTCCTAAGTCTCATTATTATTATTATTATTATTATTCAATAAGTTAAAGATACCCTAATAGGTTATTGCTTTTTCATGCAAATCCAAGCATTGGTCTGGCAATATGTGTGCATCAACACTTGAGAACACCAAATTCATTCCTTAAAAGTAAGTTATCTTTTCAATAGAACCGTCATTATAAGACATAGCCCTATGATCAAATTAGAAAGCTTCCCAAGTACTTGACATACAAAATTGAAATCAAATACAAGAGTTCACAACCTTGTATACCAGTAAATGTGAGTCAAGATAAGTAAAAAACAGCAGAGAAAGAGAAAGAGAGGTTAATTAGTTAAAGAACCAAAGATACTAACACAACATCAAAAACTGCATGACATAGTTTTCCTTGGCAGACAACATCACCTTGTTCTGCAGCGTCAGTGGATGTTTGGGGTGATTTCACTGACAACTGAAATTAGAATAGCTTAAGATTAGTGTCAAGCCAAAAAAAAAGGACGGAAGAAATCTGCCCAAGCATAATTGAAAGCTAAAACACATGATAGAGATTTTCCATACATCAATTTCTGTCAATGACGAACCCAACTTGTCAGCTAGTGCAGCAAGATGCTCCTTTGCATCCTGAAGATAAGTAGTTTAGAAACATAAGTGAGAATCTCAAACTGGACACTTACCATACTAACAAATGGGAACGCTTCTTGTTAAAAGTAAAAGAAGAACGTATGATAAATATAGCAAGCCACAACTCAATTGCACAATAAGATTAGAAAATAGAAGTTGCTGCAAAACAAAGCTGCTGCATGCCTGAACATTATGATTCTACCAATGTCTATCACATGCCTGAACATAATATTTAAATATGAAAACCTTTTCACTCAATATCACCTCCCTGAGTACCAAGCCATGACAAACGACCATTACCAAGCCAGTGAAGTTTAGTTTATTCTCCATCTTAGAATTCATAAAAAAGTATTAGTTCTTCATTTCACTGGCCTCAGCCTCATATGTTTTTTTATCATTCCCTGCCTCAAATAAATAATACTGCCTTCACTCAATATCAGTTTTAAGAGGAAGCCAACTATCACTTGCATGTGCATTAATTCATGTATCAACACGTGCATATTATTGAAACCTTTTACTTTAGTTAATATAAGAAATAAAAGATTACACTTAAGAGAGACAAATAAGCTCACCTCATCAAGGTAATCGGCATCAAGATCACCAGAATTATCAACATTCCCAAACATAAAACCCAAAAAATGGTTACCCCCGACTTCATCATATTCCTCGTCATCATCTGTCCAAAAGTCATCCAGACATTAGAAATGATGATCAGAAGGGGAGTTAAGACACACATCTTTTCTTTTAACAAAACCAGTTTGATAATCTCAGTTTGTGCTTCACAAGGTTGTCTAACTATAGGAACAAAACCAACTTAAACTACAGCCTTTAAGAACAGAGATTAAAGATTGCAATTAAACAAACTGTCCATATACTGTGACCATCATGATTCTACCTATATCTATCACATGTCTGAGTACAAAACATCAAGGCTATTCATCATCCTTGACAAAGATGACACAACTATAGAAAACCTTCAAACTCCGCAATTATACACAATTCTACCAATAATTACTATACCGATAAGCATAAAACAATCAAATTACAAAATGTTATGACGTTAAATAACCAACTTACCATCACCGGAAGCACTTCCCAACTCATAGCCACCTCCACCCATGTTTTAAAGGCAGTTCTGCCAAGAATCATGAAAATGAAAATTTCAATTTTTAGCTATTAAACTAAAAAAAAAATGAATAACCAATTAAATTTCAGTTATTTAATAAAAAGTTTTTATTTCATTTGAAAAATCCACGTGGAAAACAGAAAGTATATGGCAAAAAATTTAAAAAAAGAGCTAAAATAATGCCAAAGAAATTGAAAAAAGAACTTATAAAAGCAAAGATAAAACCAAAACCTAGCAAAAACCAATAAAACACTAAAAAAACAAAAATAATCACGAAAAAAAAGAACACATCATCAAAAAAATTCGAAAATGGGAACCAGAATTAGCTACAAAACACAAAAATTAAGAGAAAATCATAAAATCACACCAAAAATACTTAAAATTCGTTGAAATAACGAATAATAACCGCACTGGAATTCTCCCATGAAATAAATAAATGTTCTCTAAAACTTTCAATTTCCAATTGATAAAGAAACTCTTGTAAGTAACCTAAAATCAAACCCTAACACAAACCTACAAAATACGGCGGGAAGTAAGAATAGCCAAAATTCGAAAAAGAAACCACAAAATATCTAGAAAAAAGAACAAATTGAAGATAAATTTACAAAATTAAGCCAAAAATACTAATATAGAAAATTAAATTCGTTGGAATAATTAGTAGTAACCAACCGTACTTGGATTCTTGCATGAAGAAAATACAATTATATTTTAAAACATAAGATTACAGTTAAATTTAAAAGGAAAACAAAGAGACAAAATCAGCGATTTGAATTTGGAAGGAACGAAGGAAGAAATGATATATGAAAGGAGCTGAAATAAGAAATTCGAGTGGTTGGATTGAGATGTTACCTGGTAATTTAAGAGGATTGATTCATATCCTGGTGGTGAACAACGATCATCTCCGACCGGGATAGCGACGACGGAGTGGATTTTGCATTCAACGACGAACTGAGAGGTTTTCTGCTTTTGCGTTTCTTTCTGTATTAGAAGAAAGCAATAGAGTGTTGGGGACAGGAGTCGGGTCGCGTTTCGGAGATGGGTGGAATTGGGCCTAGACTTTTTGGATTCGTGGAATACAATCCAAGCCCATACAAAATTTACACCTTTTTTCTTTTTCATGGAAACCTGTGTACCCAGGACCGAGGTAAAAAATTAAATAAAAATCAATTTAATGTAAAATGATATTATTTTAAATTTTTTTAGAGAAAAAAATAAAAATCAGACTAAATTTTTATCAAATTAATTATATATGGATTAATTTTTTAGATCAATTGAATCATTCTTGTTTTTTTAAAACTCGGTATAGACTGAGCCAAGTTGAATAAGTTTTAGATTGATTCATTTTGGATCTGTCATATATTTAAATTTTTTTAAATTCACTTATTATTATTTTTTTATTACTAGGGTTTTACTTGTTGGTATGTTTCCAAATTGATAGTTAATGATATTATTTGTAAAATTTATTGACATGGATATTTTGAAATAAATAAAATTACTTTTATAATTATATTTAATAGATCTAATTTGAGAACTGATTGAAAAAAAAAACTTAGACTTGTTGGCCACCAAATCAATTATTTATATTTAAATAACATTAGTTTTTTTATACTGATTTGAATAGGTTGATTAAAAATTCTATTAATTCAATTATATTTTAACAAGTTAATATATATATTGGTGTCGGAGACTAAATCATACCTGATTTTAGCTTATAAAATCAACCTCCAACATTCCCATGTAGAAGAGACAATATATTTCTCTAATTGGTTCAATTTAGTTTATAGTAAATCTCCCCTTAAGAATCAATTATATTATATTATATGGTTCAAATGTATTAAGTAAAATCAAATGTCTTGTCTAGATTTACTACATCTCTTTAATACTAGTTAATTTCTTGTCACATGTACGTGTATTATTCAACTATATGTTTAATATTTTTTTACTATTTTTTCATGAATTGATTTAACTAGTATATATAAAAAAAAAGTAAAATAAAAAAAAAGTTTAGTTAGATAATTTTAAAGTGAATTTTTATATTTTTAAAATAAAAATTATAAAAATAACATGTTTTCAGAAACAATATTTATTATATTGAACAAGGCTTAGGTAATGAATAAACACAATCAACTCTAATTTTTTTAATCATTAAGTTAATCATGATTTTATAACTAGAATTATTATATTATTACTGATTTTAACACTCAAAATAAATTAAAATAAATAAATAATAATATCTAATTATCTTTTTTAGCTATGTAAGATAAAAAAAATAATATACATTAAATGTATAATAGATATTTTCGTGTTTTATTATGTCTTGTTTATTATCAATCAAATATGATATAAATATAACCATTCGGTCTTGTAAATTATTATCATGTTTTATTTTGTCTCTTTTATTTTTATTATCTTTTCTTTTTTATTATAAAACAGTAATTAAACACGGATTATTTATTTATTCATTCTTCTTTTTTGTCACACATTAAGTAAGAAACTAAAATATGTTGGTTTTAATTGTAGCCAATACTATTCACAATCTCACATAACACTATCAATTAATTGTTTATTTTTTAGTAATTCATTTTGGTCCTCAAAATTTAACTTTGAGTGATTTAATCTTAATTGAAGGTTTATTATTTTTTATTTATTAATGAAGGGTGAATTAGAAAAAGATAAATTAAAATAAAAAAATGTGTCAAATATGGATCGCGTGACAAAGAAGTCGAGGAAAATACACTTACGGCTTTAAATTTTAAAAATAATATAAATTATATAATTTAGTTTTCTTTAAATTTTTTAAAAAATAATTTTGATATAAAAATTTATTTTTATTATTTTTTAATTATTGGTTATAGAGAGAGAGAAGAGAGATGGGTTACGGAGGTTTTACACAATTATCCTTCTTAGTTTCTTATCCAACATGGCAAAAAATATTAAGAACTGGAAACCATCGTTCTACTCCTGACAGAATATTCATTACGGTTAGATGATCAACTTAAGCAAAAAAAAAAAAAACACTTTATTGCATGGTCTCACGATTAGAAGGTAGAAACAAAGAACAATGACTTGCCTTGCACTCCTCAACACTGCATGTAACAATGTAATTATAAACCTTCACAAGAAACTTTGCGGACTGATCACTGACTATATATATATATATATGGGGTAATCACAACGACTGTTCCATTTGGACCATCTGTGGCCTACATATAAATTGGTGGATTGATCATGGATGATCTAGATAGAGGAATCGTCGCCTGCCCTAGTGCCTCTAGCACTTATCACCGACAAGAGACATCGACAGCACGTACAGACCCTTAAGGGCTAGTGATCTCATGGATTTGGTTTGAAGGACTTGCACTGGGAACTTTTGGGATCCAATGATTATGTGGCCAGGAAGGCCACTTGACATGTGGAAATTTGGGTATGGTGGGCAATGATTTTGGCTTTGGCAAAGGCCAGTGCTTGACTGGTGGGAATTTGGGAATGGTGGGAAATTTATATGGCTTTGGCATAGGCCAGTGCTCGACAGGTGGGAATTTGGGAATGGTGGGAAATGTATGCGGTTCAGGGTTAGGCAGAGGAGGTGACTCGGAGCTAGTCGATGGTGGCATTGCATCCTTTGGTGGTGACATGGAGGTTGGTGGTGGCAATGTCGGTACTGGTTCCACTGGTGTTGGTTTTGGTGGATTGGAAGGTGTCAACACAGGGATGCTAGAAGAAGGTGTTGGTTTTGGTGGATTGGAAGGTGTCAACACAGGGATGCTAGAAGAAGGTGTTGGTTTTGGTGGATT
>Ga0325405_1000390_pt1 | contig 42075 bp, 12 predicted proteins | sample PopdelMetagenome_21_FD_205663 | JGI IMG/M metagenome (GOLD analysis project Ga0325405, IMG submission 205663) | Populus deltoides microbial communities from Bellville, Georgia, United States - Xylem-Control-R2 | ecosystem: Host-associated > Plants > Phyllosphere > Stem > Wood/Secondary xylem... | reverse complement strand
TACTACTCCCACAAGCCAGCCTATTGACTTCAAAGATTTGCTAATTTTTTATTTAATATCAAATATATTTTTTAAAAATACTTTAACTTTAAAAAACTATTGTAAACATACAACATCATCCATCACGACAGCTTAATTATTTTATCCACACACAAAATTGAAATCCATCCTGGAAATTATAAATGATCCCTACTACGAAAACAAAAATAAAATTAATACACACAAAATTTGTTGTTAAGAGGAAAAATAATATATATATATATCATCCGCTACCTCTCAAAATGGATGAAGATTCCTTCCCACCCCATTAACATTAGACAGAAACCCCACCAAATCCATAGGAGCGGCATTTATCACCTTCTTTACTCCTCATGTAATAATGTTCTTGAAATTGAAACAAACCTCCTCCAGCTCCTTTCGCTTCTTTCCTTTTCTCTGTGCCCTGTTTATTATGGTTCCCATCTTGGTCATCGCTGCCCAATCGCTGATGATGGAAGCCACTCTTCTTGTTATTAGGCATCAAGAACACAAAAGTATCCTTACCATCACTATTACTCCGGTGAATAAAATCTTTGAACTTCCATCTCTTTGAATTAGACCCTGTATAGCTGCTCTTCTTGCAGCTCCCTGGAGACTCCTCCTCCTTCTCTGGCGTCCACACACAGTAAGATCTAAGCTCTAGGCTGTCAATATCATCAGCTTCCGATGAAGAACACGAAAAGGTTTCACGGTCCTCATAGAAGAGCTTCCTGAGGGGTAATCTATTTGGTTTCTTGGCATCTTGGGTACTATTGGTTGCAGTTTTCGATCTGGGTAGGGATTCTTGGTTGTCTAAGAGTAACAATTGCTTCTGTTATGCTGCGTTCAATTACCTCCTCCCTGAATCTTTAATTTTATCCATCAAAGCCATCTCTCCTCGTCTCTCTCTCAAGCCATCCCTCCTCGTCTCTCTCTCAAGCCATCCCTCCTCGTCTCTCTCGCACTATAGTTAATTGATCGGGTCTCACCAGGGTTTGACCGGGTGGACCGGGTCCCGGGTCGACCGGGTTTCGTCGGGCCAATTCCCAAGCGGGTTTTTACCTCCACCCGGACCGGTCCCAGGCCCGGGTCGACCCGCCGGGCCGGTCCGGGTTTTAAAACACTGGTCATTGTCCACCCATATTTAAAGGATTTGTTATAGCTGACTGGTATTCATACTAATTAAGATTTTTACTCTCTCTCTCTATATATATATATATATAGAGAGAGAGAGAGAGAGAGAGAGACAAAAATAAAAGGAGAGAGCTCGGATTCAGGTTTATTCTATTTTATTTTTCATTAGAAAGTTTTGATTTGTCACATGTAAAATAATTTAAATCATATTTAAAACAATTTTTTATTGGTTTTTGGTTCGCTAAAGATCAATTAGAAAAAATAATTAAAATTTTTATTATATGTTGTTACAGATCTGGAAAAAATAAAAAAGAAAAGACTCTAATTAAAATAAGATTTTTATCTTTTGAAAAAAAAACATTAACATTTTTTATTTACTATCCTCCTAGAAATATTTTATGATATTCAAACTGTAATTGTAAAATATTTATAATATAAGAGAGACAAATATAATAAAGAGAGAAAATTAAAAAAACTCAATAAAAAAGAAATTTTATTATTTTTTGGTGAAACTGGCTTGTGTCTATCTCTCTCATGTATTATTATAAGTATCCCATAATGATGTCTTTGCCCATATCATCCAAAAATATTGAACTGACTATTGAGGACATTTAGATTTTCTTATAAGATTCATTAATTATTATTAAATTGATTGAAAATAAATAAATTTTTAAATCATTTCAAAAATATAGTGCATAAAAAAAATGTCCTTGAAAGCAAAAGATTTAAAAACTGGTGTTCAAAGGGTTTTTTTGTATTTTCACAATAGTTTTTTTTTGTTATTATTAGGTCAACCAAGAAGCAATTTGGTATTTGAGTAAATATAAAAAAACCAAAGTATAGTGAAACAACTAAAATGCCATTGAAAAGAATTTTAAAACTTGCATCCAAGGACTCTTTTGTATTTTCACAACTTTTATTTTATGTTATTATCAGATCAGATAAGGAGCAATTTATATAACAACCCAAACTTTTCATGTAATTATTTTCTTTCTGATTGTTGTATACATGAAATTTAGGGATATATTTTTTTCTTATACCATGAAGATAGTCTTTAGTTTGCCATCCATTAATTTCATCCACAATTAAATTGATACACATTTTGAAATATAAAAATAGTAAGTGTACAACACTTCTTGATGATATATATAAAAAATTTATTTACAAACTTTTATTAGACATTACAAGCTCCTATTCAATATGAAAGGTCATATTAACATGCACAATTATACCATCACAATTACTAATTGCTAAAACTAAACAAAATTAGACAATCAGCCCTCACATCTTCAACAATGAATAAACTTCTTATAAACACATAAATTCTTTTACAACTCATCAGTTTAATACATTCTTTTTTCTTTCTTTTTAACAATGAATAAACTTCTTTTTTTCTTCTATCTTTTATATTAACAATGAATAAACCTGCTCATAATACTTATTGATTAATAATCCAATTTTTCATCCATCTCAAATATTTATCACTTACACTTTACATTAATAGGATTTTAATGTATTGTTACGAACATCCTCGTTTGTATTTTGATTTAATATCCTTTATATAACCATCTTAATTATTCTTTGTTCATAGCCCAAACTAATTTATATGTTCATTGACCTCATTTCATACCTTGAACTATGTTTTATTTTAACTTTGGTTCACCCATCACGTTTTCTTTCAACACCCATCACGTTTTTTTTTTTACCTGGTCTTATTAATTCATTTTGATTCTCATGCTCTTAGTTATGGCTTGTTAACAGAAATCTTCAATCTCAAACAATAATCCTACTTAATATTCTCACCGTTACATCCAATTTAATTTCATACAATATTGGCCCTATCTTTTTGGTCAATTTAAATTTTGCAGAATAATTTCTTTGTTGCGATGGATTCAAATTTCACATTTAATTTTGTCTCAAAGGCATAACAAAATTATATATTCTATTGACAAACAATTATACACAACACAAATAAATAAACATTGAAAATTTAACAATTATCAAAAGCATTTTAAATAAATAAAAAAGCAAGTGAGATGCAAATTCCTTACCTTGAGCTCCTGAGAATTCAATCCTTATTTTGAATGCTTCTCCTACAACTCTTAAGCATTAACCATTAATGTCCATTTAACTGTATATATCCAACCATTTATCTAACAATTAATTCATCCAGGTAAAGTGTTTTTACTTCGTTTTTTTCTTACTTCATATTTTTACTTCATCTTCTTCGTCTTGTTGGTGTTTCTGTTTTTCACCTGCAACTATTGCTTGAATCTTTTTAAGAAAAGGACAGGTTGTTGCAAGATAACAATAACAAGGTGAATAATTGAATTTTTTACTCATAAGAAAATTTTTAATGTAAGATATTTAGATGCACTAAGGCTTGCAATTAATATGGGAAAAAATAGAGAATGAAGTCTAATTCTTTTACATTAATTTCAAAAAAAATAATTAAAATGATATAAAAACACCTAAGGAGATCATGTGTATATATTTGGATAGATATTAAATAATTGTTGATTTTTCATAAATTTTACGGATTGTATTTTAATTTTTTTTATAGATTATTGATTAGATTTATTAAAAATTATATTATGAATCACATAGAAAAAATAATAATTGAAACCCTTTTAATAAATCAAGTTTTAGAATCATATAATATCAACTGTTAAATTAGACTATAGATTTTGCATGAATATTGAGGTTGAATATAAATAGGACTTTCTTAACATATATTTAATGAATGTCAATTTAGTATTTGAAAGTTAAAATAATTTTAGTATTTTGAGATGAATTGCTGCTTTAAATTTTCATGTACTAATTTTAACTTTAAGAATCACAAATAATGTTTGCAAGCCATAGGGTTTATGGTGAAAATCAAAGATTATTCCTGTACAAAAAACTTAATGTTAAAGAGATGAACTGATGATTTTATGTGTTCTTACGAGATTATAGAAAGCATATATATATATATATATATATATATATATATATATATATATATATGAATAAATTAACTGATATGTATAGTGGAAACAATGTGGTAAAATTTTTATATAAATATTTTAAAAATTATTATCCTTGTCAAGTTGTCATGCACATGACATAACTAATTACCGATAATCTAAACTGCGTGGGAAACACTGTGCAAAGTGTTTTTCCCTTTTTTTTCATTATATACCTATATATAATAATTTATTACTAAATAAAATAAAACGTGTCGAGTTGAATACTGTGCGGTTATTTTTACTGTGAACGATATTGTTTATTTTTATTTTTGTTTAAAGTTTCTTATAAATTTAAGAGGAAAACATATTGAACCCCATTGAGTTAATGGTCCGAGTCACGAGTGTAACGAGTTAAACTACAACAATCGAGAATATTTTTTTTTATATTGCTATTTTTAGTAGTATCTTTTTTTGTATATATTTTTTAAAATAATTTTTAAATTTACGTTTCAATTAATATCCCTTATTTGTGATATTGTTTTTACTTATTTAACCTTTTTTTATAGAGATTATTTTATTTTAATGGTGTTGTGCATTTTTAAATTTTGATTTTTTTTAAAGGTTGAATATAAATTTAAGGAAAAACAATTATTGAACGTGGTTGAGTTTATTTTTCGGGTCACGAGTCTATTTTTTTTTAAAGGCTAAATATAAATTTAAGGAAAAAAAATTATTGAATGTGGTTGAGTTTATTTTTCGGGTCACGAGTCTAATTTTCTTTTTAAAGGCTAAATATAAATTTAAGGAAAAAAAATAATTTTAAACTTGGTTGAGTTCATGGTTTAGGTCATGAGTTTAATTTTTTTAAAAAAGGTTGATAATAAATTTAAGAGAAAAAAATATTGAACCCGGTTGAGTTCATGGTCCGAATCATGAGTTTAATGAGTTAAGCCATAACTATTTAGCAATTTTTATTTTTTTTATTGATATCTTTTTTTTATTAATATCTTTTTTAAAATAATATTTAAATTTATTTTTTAATTAATATCCCTCATCTGCTATTTTTTTTTCTTATTTAACCTTTTTTGGATGGAGATTGTTTTTTTGATGATGTGCATATTTAATTTAGAATTCTTTTTTCAAAGATTGAATATAAATTTAAGGGAAAAAAATTATTGAACCTGGTTCAATCTTGGTCAGAGTCACGGATTTAATTTCTTTTAAAGGTTGAATATAAATTTAAGATAAACAAATATTGAATCCGGTTGAGTTCATAGACCAGGTCATGGGTTTAACGAGTTAAGCCATAACAACAGGGTAATTTCTTTTCTTCTCATATTGCTTTTTTTTTATTGGTATCTTTTATATATATATATATATATATATATATATTTTTTTGTTTCTATTTTTTAAAATTAATTCTTCTTTTATATGTTTTTTTAAAAAATATTTTTTATTTATATTTAGATTAATACCCATTCTCTTTCTTATGTTGTTTAGAGAGCCTTTTTGAAATAATAGTTATGTTTTAGTTATGCATTTAATTTCATTGGAGGTTTTTCTGATTGATTTATAATTTTTATAGATGAACTTTATGTTTAAAAATAAAAAAAAAATATTTTCAAATAATATTTCTAACATGTGCAGCTTTGCATATTATTTTTTTCTCTTTTATTTTATACAATCAATTATCATTTGATTGAATAAAAAATTTATTTTAATTAAAAAATTTAATAAACACAGCCGCGTAAATATCCCGTTTTGGAAAATTAAATATCTTGATCTATACCCTTTTCTTGATTTTTCTGGTTTTATTTTTAATTATCATTTATTGTTTTTTCATTTATTAACACACATTGTTCTCGATTTATTTGATTATATATGTGCATAAACATTTTTATTTTCACTTAGAATTTTTTAAATACAATAATGTGTCAAAAAAGTTTGTATAAAATTTTTTGTTAAGAAAAATATTTAACCCGCAGCGAAGCATGAGTCCAGTATCTAGGAATATATATACATCGTGTAATGAGATTTTGGATGTTAAAACATTGGCTACTTTGAGTTGGATTTTGATGAAATAACACGAATGCTAAATTTTTTGGAAAAATAGTATTGTTTGTGCTTGTCGCGGTTCCAAAACTCGAAATATAAAAAAATTAATGATTAGAAAACATGACATTAATAAGGGAGGATGAGGTTTAATTTAGCAACATATCACGATTTAGAATCGCGAGATTATAAGTTTTCACTATTCATAATCACAACATACTAAAATTGTGCTATTATGTTGATATTTTTAATTTAATGTGTTAATTTTATAAAAAAAATCTAAAACTTTTGTAAGGAAAAAAAAAAGGCTTGGATTCAGTTCTATTTCCATTATGTCCATCATTAAATCCGTTTTGATTTGTTGTTGAAAAATTAAAATTATTTTTTATTTAAAATTTTGTTTTGATTGGTCCATAATTCTTTGGCCTTTTCCTTCTATTAATTGGAAAAAAAAAAAAAAACTTTCTATTTAACATATGTTAACTCCCACCATTAAGAGTAAAGAATAATAATGTAACTTCCTTTAATTTTTATTCAATGTTCTGACCCTTTTGAATTTCTATTCAATGTTGACATGTCTTTTTCTTTTTTCTTTCTATAGAGCCACTACTCAAAATGAGTCGACCAAATGATCCTTTTTGGGAATATGTTGAAAAGATGGATGGTGATAGCATGAGGTGCAAGTTTTGTGGGCATTTATTTGCCAAAGGTACTTCCATTTGGAGGATCAAATCCCATTTGTCAGGATTGGAAGGACGTGGTGTTAAAATTTGTGCACAAGTGCCTCAAGATGTCCAAGACGCAGCCCGTGCAGCAATTGATGGCCCTCCAGAAAAGAAACTTAAAACTGTAGCAGGCTCAAGCAATAACGAGGTCACTAATGCAATTTCAGCTTCAGCACAAGAACAGAACATTGAAGTGACATATGTAGAGATGGCACTACAAGGAGGACCTTTTTTCACTTCTCATGATTCATCCCGACCAACAGATGATCAACTCTGTTCTTCATCAGTAAACAATGATGTCAATATGAAAGATGTGCAGAACAAGGTTGGAGTCAAGACAGAACCAGTACTGTTTCAAGTGGTGGAACAAAGCAATGCAGAACTTGACAGTTTGGCAGGGCATGCTGGAAGTATACAAGTGGGAGTTCATGGCATGGAACAAGGTGCGGAGGAAGAGAGAATTTGCCCGAACTTAGCGGCAAATGGCATGGAAAACCCTTGTGATGGATCTAGTCAGCATTCCAGGAGACTCATAATTGATGCACAAGATAATACAAACTCTGCTTTTTTAATTAAGGAGGAGGATGTGGAGAACAATCTTGGAAGATTAGTGCAGCCCGGCGCAGGAGCTAGCTCTTCAGGAGGGGTTGCATGCAAAACAAATAAGATTAAAGGAGATGCATTACTAACGAGAAAAATGGTGGGTCAAGCATTCAACGACCACAAGGAGACTATCCAATCTTTGTTGGAGCACAATGAAGTTTCAAGCATTGGCATCTATGGGATGGGCGGAGTGGGAAAGACCACATTGGTGACGCATATACATAATCAGCTTCTAGAAAGAGCAGACACTCAAGTTTACTGGATTACTGTTTCACAAGATACCAACATTAATAGATTGCAGACAAGTTTGGCAAGACGGATTGGTTTAGATCTTTTTAATGAAGATGACGAGCTGTATAGAGCTTCCAAATTGTCAAAAGAATTAACACAGAAACAGAAATGGGTTTTGATTTTAGATGATTTGTGGAAGGCTTTTGACCTACAAAAGCTAGGAGTTCCTGACCAAGTTGAGGGATGCAAGCTGATTCTCACAACTCGATCAGAAAAGGTTTGTCAACAGATGAAAACCCAACACACGATCAAAGTGCAGCCTATTTCGGAGGAGGAGGCTTGGACCTTGTTTATTGAGAGACTTGGAGATGACATAGCACTTTCTTCAGAAGTGAAACGAATTGCTGTGGATATTGTAAGGGAATGTGCTGGTTTGCCATTGGGAATTATTACAATGGCAAGAAGCATGAGGGGAGTGGATGATCCATATGAGTGGACGGATACATTGAAGAAATTGAAAGAATCAAAATGTAGGGAAATGGAAGATGAGGTATTCCAGTTATTGAGGTTTAGTTATGATCAGTTAAATGATTTAGCATTACAACAATGTCTCTTGTATTGTGCATTGTATCCTGAAGATCATGAGATTGAAAGGGAAGAGCTGATAGGTTATTTGATCGATGAGGGAATAATTGAAGAAAGGAGGAGCAGGCAAGCAGCATTTGACGAGGGACACATGATGCTTAATAAACTTGAAAAAGTCTGTTTATTGGAAAGAGTTGGTTATCGTAGATATGTCAAGATGCATGTCTTGATTAGGGGCATGGCCCACCAAATACTCCTAACGAACTCTCCAGTCATGGTTGGGGATTTTCGTGGAGGATTACCAGATATGGATATGTGGAAAGAGAATCTAGTGAGAGTCTCTCTGAAGCATTGTTATTTCAAGGAAATTCTTTCTAGTCATTCACCAAGATGTCCCAATCTTTCAACTTTATTGCTATGTGATAATGAAGGGTTGCAATTTATTACAGGTTCTTTTTTCACGCAATTGCATGGGCTCAAGGTTCTTGACCTGTCTCGTACAAACATCACAAAATTGCCTAATTCTGTCTCTGAACTGGTGAGTCTCACTGCATTGTTGCTCAAAGAATGCAGAAATTTAAGGCATGTACCATCATTAGAAAAGCTCAGAGCACTGAAGAGGTTAGATCTCTCTGGTACTCGGTCACTTGAAATGATGCCTCAAGGCATGCAATGTCTATCCAACCTGAGGTATCTGAGGATGAATGGATGTGGTGAAAAGGAGTTTCCTCCTGGGATATTACCAAATCTTTCTCACCTGAAAGTCTTTATATTAGAGGAGATTGATTATGACTACTTTCCAGTAACAGTTGAAGGAAAGGAAGTAGGATGCTTGAGGGAGTTGGAAAATTTGGAATGCTATTTTAAGGGTCAATCTGACTTTGTGGAGTATCTCAATTCTCGGAATAAGACCCAATCACTAAGAAAATACCATATTTTCGTAGGATCACGGGATAAAGGTTGTGATCGTGGAATAGATGATGGTGAAATGAAGCTTGATTATGGCATAAGTAAAACAGTTTCGTTGGGTAATTTGCGTAACCAAGGAGATGGAGATTTTCAAGTCATGTTCCCAAAAGACATTCAACAACTGGTTATTTATGATTGTTCATGTGATGTTTCCTCTCTAATAGAGCATTCAACAGAACTGGAGGTCATCCACATTGAGGATTGCAGTAGCATGGAGAGCTTGATTTCATCTTCTTGGTTCTACCCTTCTCCAACACCATTGCCATCTTATAATGGTGTATTTTCTGGTCTTAAAGTGTTCAATTGCTCTGGATGTAGTCGTATGAAGGAGTTGTTCCCTCTTGTCTTGCTGCCAAACCTCGTAAACCTAGAAAAGATTACAGTTAGAGATTGTGAGAAGATGGAGGAGATAATAGGTGGAACAAGATCAGATGAAAAAGGGGTTATGGGTGAAGAAAGCAACAACAACAGCTTTGGACTCAAATTGCCAAAGTTAAGAGAACTGACATTGAGGGGATTACCAGAACTGAAAAGCATTTCTAGTGCAAAACTGATTTGCGATTCCCTGGAATTAATTGAAGTATTGTATTGTGAGAAGCTGAAGAGGATGCCAATATGTCTTCCGTTGCTTGAAAATGGCCAGCCATCTCCTCCCCCTTCTCTTAGAAGAATTGAGATATGTCCAGAAGAATGGTGGGAGTCAGTAGTGGAGTGGGAGCATCCTAACACTACATATGTCCTTCGTCCCTTTGTAAAGGTTCAGGTATGATACGAGTCTGCCTTTAATATAATATAATATAATATCGAATTAAGTTGAGGTGATTACTGGTTTTGTACTCTGCCCTTTGTAGGAGACGATATTGCCCCTTGATTTGGATATTGAATTTCGGGTAAGCAATCGTGTTTTAATTCCTCTCGAGCTCTCCATATCAATCTCTATGTCTGCCTTTTAATTGAATTTTAATGAATTAACCTTAATTTTAATTCCCCTCCTCCCCTTTCTCTTGAAAAAATCAAAGCGTATCCAAAATTAAGAATCCTTTTGCAACCAACTTCAACTACTTATTTTACAAATCAAGGAGAATTTCTTCAAAATTTCTTACTGATTTCCCAATTTCCCTCACCAAATTTCTTAAACCTTTCTCATGATCTGTGCTTCCTTTTCTGATTGAATCGAATCATCTCATCTGGCGTTCGCATCTTTCTTGCTTGCTTGGAAGGTATATTCTACTTTCTTTTCTTGTTTTTCTACCACTAATTTTGTTTCTTTACCTATTTGTTTTGATTCGTCCAAATAAAAGTGCCCATTTGATTGTGGGATTTGTAAGTGGGATTCTTGATTGATCAGGTAGAACTTAATTATATATGTTGAATGATCAGGTAGTTCTTAGTTGTTCATTTTGCTATCAACTTCAATTACATATCTTAAAAACAAGCAGAATTTCTTCAATTTTTATTTTATTTTAGATTACTTGGCAGGCTCTTTTTCTGACAATCACTTCAAAATCCATTTTTTATTCAATATTTATTTGTAACTGCAGGGCCGAAAAAGAAAGGGGATGGAAATGGTTATACAGAATGATCCATTTTGGGAATATGTTGAGAAGCTGGATGGTGGAAGTTTCAAGTGTACATTTTGTGCCTATAAATTTGCTACTGCTACTTCTGTTTCGAGGATCAAATGGCATTTGGCAGGGCGTGGTGTTAAATTATGTGACAAAGTTCCTGAAGAAGTTCAAGATGCAGCCCGTGCAGCAATTGATGGTCCTCCAGAAAAGAAACAAAAAGTTATAGCAGGTTCAAGCAATAACGATGGCAATAATGCAATTACAACTTCTGCACAAGAACAAAACTATGAAGGGAGACATGTAGAAATGGCACAACAAGGAGAAGCTTTTTCCCCTACAGCGCTCAAAGTTTGTTTGGATAGCATCGTTGATAAAGAGATTGAGTTTAGGCATGATGCATCTGAGACTATACCGATAACCGAACAAGTGCAGAATCTGAAGAGAGGTAGCTCTCTTGAGAGGCCATCAATTAATCAAGCTGACGGGCCTCGAGGAGATTCATCCCCACCAAAGGATCTATCGTGTCTTGGCCTTGGAAGTTATCATGATCAACTCTGTTCTCCATCAGTAAAAAACGATGTCATGATGGATGATGTGCAGAACATAGTTAGGGAGAAAACAGAGCCAGTAGCTAGTATGTTAGAGCAAAGCAATACAATACTTAATAAATTGGCAGGTGATGATGGAAGGATACAAGTGGGAGTTCAGGGCAAGGAACAAGGTGCAGAGGAAGAGTTGATTTGTTCGCATCCAGAAGCGGAAAGTAGCATGGAATACACCTGTGAAGGATTTATTCAGCAAATTGACAGAAATGTCTCCCCAGGTAAATTATTTATACCTCATCGTCTTTTTTTCTTTTTTCTTTTTATCTTACCATCTTGTTTTTCACATGGAACTATTGTTTGAATCTTTGGAGTTAGGATCATTAATAGTTTCAATCAATTGGTCTTTCTTGGTTTATATATTCCATGCTTTATGGAGTTCATACTAAATTGATCCTAAACCTATTTTCCTTCCCACATCTCATCAGAACGAGCTAGATTAATGGAGAACAGTAGTGGAAGATTAGTGCAAACCGGCACAAGTGCTAGCTCTACAAAGCTAGTGGGTCAAGCATTTGAACAGAATATGAAGGTGATAAGGTCTTGGTTAATGGATGATGAAGTCTCAACTATTGGCATTTACGGAATGGGGGGAGTTGGTAAAACAACAATGCTGCAACAAATCTGTAATGAGCTTCTAGGAAGACCAGGCATTTCTCAACATGTTTGCTCGGTGACTATATCTCAAGACTTTAATATTAAAACATTGCAAAATCTCATTGCTAAACGTCTTGATTTAGATATTTCAAGCGAAGACGATGATAAGAGTAAAGCTGTCAAATTGGCAAAAGAACTAGAGAAGAAACAAAAATGGATTCTCATTTTAGATGATTTGTGGAACTCTTTTGAGCCACAAGAAGTGGGGATTCCTATCTCATTGAAAGGATCCAAGCTCATTATGACAACTCGATCAGAAATGGTTTGTCGGCAGATGAATAGCCAAAACAATATAAGAGTGGATCCTCTTTCTGATGAAGAATCTTGGACTTTGTTCATGGAGAAGCTTGGACAAGACAAACCACTTTCTCTAGAAGTGGAACGAATTGCTGTAGATGTTGCAACGGAATGTGCTGGTTTGCCATTGGGAATTGTTACATTAGCAGAAAGTTTGAAGGGAGTGAATGACCTATTTGAGTGGAGGATTACATTGAAGAGATTGAAAGAATCAAATTTTTGGCACATGGAAGATCAGATATTCCAGATATTAAGATTGAGTTATGATTGTTTAGATGATGCAGCACAACAATGCTTCGCATATTGTGCATTATTTGATGAATGTCATAAGATTGAAAGGGAGGAGTTGATAAAGTCGTTTATCGAGGAGGGGATAATTAAAGAAATGAACAATGGCCACTCAATTCTTGATAGACTAGAAGATGTCTGCTTATTGGAAAGAATTGATGGTGGTAGCGCTGTTAAGATGCATGACTTGCTCAGGGACATGGCCTTGCACATACTGGATGAGTACTCTCTAATCATGGTAAATTTTACTCTCTACCCTCTCTCTTTTTTCCCATAGTTTAACCACTAATTTTGTTTCATCACGTATTTGTTTTGATTCTTCTAAATCAAAGTGCTCTTTGGTTATATTAAAATCAATGACTAAGTTGTAGAATTTGTAGGCAGAATTCTAAATTGATCAGGTAGAAATTATTTATTTATGTTGCTTAATGAATAACATAACTCAACTCATATTATAGTTTTGTTCATTTTCCTGTTATCTTCAACTACTTATCTTTAAAACAATGAGAATTTCATTAAAAACTTTATTTTAGATTACTTGGCAAGCTATTTTTCTGAAAATTACTTCAAAATCAATTTTTATTTCGATGTTTATTCGTATCTGCAGGGCTAAAGAAGAAGAAGAGGATGAAATCAAAACAGACTTTGCTGGTGACAAACTTAATTACAGAGATTGCATCTGTAGTTTTTTATCAACTGGGTTATGCATTATATATGTATGGATATGCTCGTCAAACAAAAGATAATCCAATCAAGATGTGTCATTTTCTTATTATATATGTGTGGTGATTTCAAAATTAATAAAAAAGTAGAGTGCTTGGCAATGGTATTTTCTCTGAACTAGAAAAAAAATGATAGTACATTTTTGTTTCAAGGACTCTTTTTAGTGGATTTTGTCAAAGCCCTTCGATAATCAAGATTCTCTACAACATTCAAGGCAAAATCAATTAAATCAGCATAAGTATACTTTAACTGGTGTTTTTCTTTATCTTTTTATTGTAATACTGCAATGTTATTTTTCAAGTGTATTTTTATCAACACTATCATGCACATCTTCCTTAACAGGCTTAGCTGAAACATCTTGCACTGTTTCTGAAGCAGCTTTAGCCTCGATCTCCATCTGCTTGCTAGTATCTCCACATTAACACAAGTCAACGAGAGCTTGCTAGTATCTTAGCATTAACACTAGTCAACTTTTTTTTTCCTAGTAAAACATAATAAACTGTAACTGATATCCCTTAACTCAGATGCATAACCTAAGAAATTTTCATGCTCTTAGTTTTAGTTTATCTCTTTAAACTTAAGTATAAATAAGACAACCAAATATAGGGTGATTTTGATTTTAATCTTGCTTGTTGCAATTTTCCTGTTGCCTATTCATAGGCATTTCTTGTAATCTTTTAGGGCATTTCTTGTACTCTTTTGCCTAAAAAAGAGAGAGCAAGAAAACCAAATTCTCTCAGTTTTTAGAGTAATTAGTAAAATAATTAGATCATATTTCATGTGGAGTCTTCAACTTTAAAATTGTTGATGACGATCACCGGATAATAAGCCAGGTTAACTTATTTAGCTTAAAAGTCCTTTGACAATCCAGCTTGTAAAAACATACAACATGTTCTTTTCAAAATTATCTTGTTCTTATATTCTGACACTGCGATATGTATGTTTCTTGACTTCGGTTGATAGGTTGAGTAGCATGAGTTAAGGGCCACCCCTCATTGTCATGGGGGCGTGGTATTGTTGTTAAATTGCGAGTTAACATGTATATAACGTGTAAAATCAGGTAAAAAACTTAAAATCGTTCAAACTCATTACCAATTTTACGAGTTTGACAAAAGTTAAAAAATTTACTGCCTTCCTATCCAAATACCCAGACACTCCACTCCACAGTCTATGATTGAAAGTTTAATTTTACATTTCATTATGTGATGACTTGAAAGTTTAATTTAAAATTGAATTTCTAATTTAACCATATAAAATATTCAAATAATAAAATCAGGTTGATTCAATTAGGGTTTTAATAGCGTATTTAACTCCACTCAACTTGATTCAATCAGGAATTTAACCATATATATGTATGCTTCTTTCTTTCTTTTTTTGTCCAACTCTCTACACTATACATCCTTGTTGATGCATATATTGATTATTAAACAGATTGTTTGTTTTAGATTTGTTAATTTTTAGTTAATGAAATTCTATGAACATAATTGTATTATACTGTATTTTTAAGTTATTTAAACCATGTATGAATTTTTATTTGAATTATGTATTTTAAGGTGTTTGGATATTTATATTGTTTATTTTACTTTTATTTTAATTGTGTTATATTATTATTTACTACTTGACTGAAATTGTCAATATATAATTAGTTAAAATATTTTTCTTATGATTTTATAATTTTACGATTCGAGTTTACGATTCGAGTTTATATTGTATATTCCGTGTCGTGTCAAAAAAATATTTTCGATAACCTTGGCGGCACGGGGGCTCTAAATTTACTTTCAAAATAATAATAATAATTGAAGCTTACATAATTTAAGCTTCATTAGGCTCGATAACTTTGTGCATTTCCAGAGTGTTTATATTTATTATTTATAGGAAAAAAAATTAATTTGTCTACTATGTTCATGTGGAATTGAAAAGACTCTTTTTGTTTTTAGAGATGGGATTTTAGATGAGAATTTGATTGGCTTCAAAGTTTATGGCTTTTAATTACTTGGTGATCTTTTGTAGGCCGATCGTGAAGAAAGACCTCTTATTTAACAAGGATTGGAAGAAAGCATATTCTGAATAAGTCTTGTGTTGTTTCAGTTCTGCCCTCTGTTCCGCTTCTAGTGATAGAGAGGCTGCTTCGTTGATCCAAAAAATATGTTTTTAATATATTTATATTATTTTTGGTTTATGTTTCAGTAAATTTTTAGAAAAATTTAAAAATAACAAAAAAATATTGAAAATTCAAAAAATATGTTTTTAATATATTTGTATTGTTTTTAGCATTTTCAGCATCGTCTAAAAAGAATTTAAACTTTTAAAAATCTTTCGAACGTGTTCAACTTTTTACGTGTTATTTTTAAAATTATTGATTTTTCTCATTGAGTTGATATTAATATTACTCGTTTTTAAAAATTACAAAAAAATTAAAAAAAATCAAATTTATAAAAAAAAAAGATTGAGAAATCAAGTTTAAAAACCTAGCAATATTTTTACTTATTAATACTGGTCCCCTCAACACACTTAAGAGAGGAGAAGCAATTTTGAAACACTAGAAAAAAATACAAAAAAAAGAAAACTCTAACCCTAAAAACAGCTCTTTTCAAAGGAGCCGCCGCCCCCCCTCCCTTTCTCCTTTCTCTTGGAGCCGCCGCCCCCACCCCTCCATCTTCTTTTCCCATCTGCTTTCTCCCTCTCAACCATTACATTTCCTTTCTTCTCGCCAGCCAAGAGCTGAGCTCCCTCAGCCCAAACACAGCCGCCCCTCCCTCCACACCGTAGCCCCATCTTCTTCTTCCTTTTTCCTCAGCCGGTTCTCTCTCAACAGCCCCTCACTTCTCTCTCGGCCGCTCCTTTCCTAGCCACCAGAGAGCCAGCCACCGCTGATCTCCCTCCCTCATCCCCACGGACCCGACCATATCCTCCTCTCTCAGCCGACCCATAGGCCTCCCTCTCCGGGTCAACGAACAGACCCGACCACAGCAGCCGGCCACAGACCCACAGTCCCTGCAAATTGGCCTCCACAGAAACCAACCGCTACTCGCCGTCCTCCAACCGAACTCGCCGACCAGCAGCAGCCCTGCTCCAGCAGCACGCCCACATAGCCGTCAGCGTCCACCCTCACCTCGGAGCCGTCAGCCACCAGAAGGAGAAAGAACTGATCACAGATCTAAAAATTGAAAAGAACCGACCCGAGGAAACAGATCTAAAAAAGAGTAAAATCTACTGTTGTGTGCGTTTTTTGTTGTTGCAGGTCACGGTGGCCTTCACCGCCGGCATGGAAGGGAAGAGGGGATGAAGCCGCTCCAGATCCCCCTGCTGCCTGGATTTTCTTCACGCGCCGCCAGTGACGGTGACGTGTGGGAAGACGCGCCGCCACTGTTCATGCTGTTCCAGAAGTGCTTCCCAGCACTGAAATGGAGTTTTGAGGGGTTATTTTGTAATTTTTAAATTGTTTAATGTAATATTTGTTTAGTTTGAATTTTTATTTGTATATTGTAAATATGGATGTAAAAAAAAAAATATATATATATATAGGGGAAGTGTGTGTGTGTTTGGATTTGCTTTATGGGTGTTTTATTTTATTTTATTATGTATGATAAAATTGTAAAGATTAAAGAAGAATTTAATATTTTAATTTGCTCACGGTCTAGAATCATTAATTTATATGTAAATTGTATTTCTAATATTCGATGAAAAGATAAAATTTTAATATTTTTTTAACATGTTAAAATTATGAAGCAACTTATCTCAGGTAGGGTGCGTTAGGGGCGTTAATATGTTTTCTAACCACAATCAGTTTTTTACCTGTGAATCTCTGACAAGACCAGTATATCCGGTTTTCTAGTAACCTTCAATAAATTACTAGATGGCGAATTTCAACGTATCAATTAAAGCAAGCAACCGAAATGAAAAAAAATCATCAGCCAATACCGTGCGGGTGACGTGCGACACTCCTCTTAAGGCCACAGATTTTGAACTCTTTGTAATATTCTACATCCATGTATGGTACCTTTAATGCTTGTTTTGGTGTTATACAATGGATGATTTTTTATTTTCATCTTGGATTCCATGTGTTGATTCACTGTGTTTCTTTCATGTGTCTCAGTGTTTGTTCAAAACCTTGTTATCTTTTGGAGGCAAGAGTTGGGAATGATTTCTGATAACTGAGATTTTACTGCTACAACAGATCATCACTAATATCTCTCTAGTCTCATGTCTGGCCATATCATGAAATGCTTTTGAATTGACCGCCAATGTTGTTTCAGCTATAGGATATTCCAGTTACTTGCTTGTTTCAGGTATCAGATCCCCTTATTCAGAAATTTGGTCCTTTATTTTTGAAGTTTTTTCGTTGACCATTCAAAATCTATTGAATTTTGGAACCTGCATCATCTTATCTGATGAATACTTGCTTATTTGAAACAGTCGAGTTCATCCTTTAATTAATGCTACCGACTTATAAAGACAAATTGGTTTTTATCTTCTTCTTTTTCAATCCCTTATCAACACCAGAAACTGAAATGGGTATCTTCAAGCAGATATTGCAAGGGCCGTGGCCTAGCATTTCAGGCAGTGCCAAGAATCATTTAGCTTCTGATTTATTCATTTTCGTGGTAAGTAAATGCAGATGTAACGTTTAGCCTCTTTTATGCCACTTCGAACTAGGATTGATGCTTCTGCTTGATACTAAGAGGACTTGTGATTTCGCATTTTAAGATGTTTTTAGTTTTGGGGTTTTGAAGAGAGGGTGGATGCCTTCCATGTCTGACTTTGTTTTAGACCAACATTGAACCTCAAGGCAACAGCACTGATTCTGAAATCTGTCGCACCCGACATCGCGGCGGTCCCACAAAATAATTCTCTGAATATGGAAAAAGAACGGATTTCTGGCATCTGGTTCTTTAAAGGAAAAATGTCTTGTTTGAGGAGTCGCCACCTAGTATTATGGTCACTGGGAACCCTAACTGGTCAACGGAGATTCTATGGCTCGGGATTGGTTACGTAAAAGGGAAGATATTATCACCCCTTAAACGTTCTGCCTAAGGCAAACAGCACTGATTCTGAAATCAACCAGCATCTATCATCAACTAGGATTGATTCGCTTCTCCTTAATAAGAACTCATCCTTATTTCTCCCATTGTGTCATGTTTGGTGACCTCTGCTGTCTGCTTTGGTGACGGGCTAGCAACTAGGAAGCTTATGAGATTCAAATTGGTAATTTTTAGAAAGCAAACTCTAGATCTGATTAGTTAAGCTACACCACTTAAGATTAAGTTATAACTTTTTTTTATTTATTTTTTGATAACCCGGGGTGTCCGGGCCAGCTTACACGCACCACGACTAATCCCCGGACCCACTGAACACCCTGCAAGCCCAGTAGGCAGGTAAGGCACCGCGGGGGTGACAGGCATACACACTGAGGCTTGAACCCAGGATGGCAAGGCAGGGAAACACTGTCAGGACCGCTGGGCCACAAGCCTCGATGTAAGTTTAAGTTATAACTTTTCTTGATATTACATGTGTTAACACATCTGCTAGTTAAACTTTAGAATTAACAAAAGTTATAACCAAAATCTTGGTGTCGAGTTTTTCTTTAATAAAGTTGAATAGCCAATCTTAAATAGAAACAAACACAATCACAGTAACTTATAAAATACTACGAGTCATGCCATTGTAGTTAGAGTTTGTTTATTTTTGTATTTCAAAAACATTCTTCAAAAAAAAATAAAAATCTTTTATTTTTCTCTTTTTTAAAATTATTTTTTTAATATTTCTAGATCTTTTTAATGTGTTGATATCAAAATAAATTTTAAAAAATAAAAAAAATTATTTCAATATATTTTAAAACAAAAAACACTTTAAAAAACAATACTACCATGTTTTCAAAAGTATCTTGTTCAAACATTCCGCAATCTCATTTTGTTGTGTTGTATACCTGACAGTAAGATATCTAGCAATTCCTTTATACTGGTAGAACTCATCAAACTCATATGAATAGAATTTCAAACCATTGCCAATTCCACATAAATCAATTTTCTTCAAATTTTTAATTGAACATTAAAATTGACAAAAGATAATCAATACCCATTGAATTACTCATTATTTTTTCAATTATAACACACTTATGTTACTAAAACACATTTAATTTCATCAAATGACAAACAAAATCAATTTATCACAAATTCCAAACAAATCCTAACATACAAATCATGCATTAATACAACAAAATTATCTAGGAAAAAGCTACAAAACACTTAAATATACAAGAAAATAATAAATACCACAAACAAATTTTTATAAATTAACTTAGAACATGAATGGGTTAAACAAATGGAGGGGTTTACTAACTTGGTGATGTAAAATTTGCAAAATAATAAAACCAAGAGAAGAAAGATAACACATTTACGTTACAAAATCAAACTTAATTTCATTAAATAACAAACAAAATTAATTTATCACAAATTCCAAACAAACCCTAACATACATTAAGACAACAAAATCAATTTCATCAAATGGATTAACTTAAAACATAAATAAGTTAAAAAAAAAAGTGAGCTTACTAACTTAGTGGTGTAAAATTTGACAAAAAAATAAAGCCAAGAGAAGAAAGATGATGCTGTTGATAAATGTTGGTCGAAGTCGGCAAGTTGTGTAGTTGGATTTGCAAGAGAGCTGCTCAAATTTAAAGAGACTTGAAGAGGGGGAAGTTGTGTTGTGTTTTTTAGCAAAGGAAGAAGAAGAAATGGGAGGAAGAGAGACGTGTGAGGTTTTAATTCATTTAAAATTATTGATGGAAATTCCATCAACAATACTGATGTGTCAAGTTTCTGGTGAAATTTTAATTGATTTTTTTAATTTTTTTATTCCATTGTTATTTTTATCACAAGTTTTGATGGAATGTTTTTTATCGGCTTTTCTATTATTTTATGCTAATTTTCTGATAGTGAAAGACACAAGGGGTATGTAGTCCTCGGTGCTGTGATCAAAGTTGGTTGAACTTAAGTTTTATTTTTAGATATTATTAATGATTTTTTATTTATTTATTAATATACACAGTTTTTTATTTATTTACTTATATATATGTATAAAATTTTTAATTTATGTTTAAATTTTAAAGACTACTAAAATTTATTTCACAAGGCATCGCATCAGAGAGGAAAGAGCGAGAGATGACCTCTGCCGTCTGCTTTGGTGACGGGCTAGCAACTAGGAAGCTGTATGACATGTTTCTATTTTATTTCCTGCTAAGTGGTAGGATAGTGTATGTTTCTTGACCTCCGCTGATAGGTTGAGATAGGGGCCACCTCTCATGCATGGATGTGGGGCAGGGATATTAATTTGTGTTTGAGAGTGTGGCGTGATTATTTTTTAAAGTATTTTTTATTTAAAAATATGTTAAAATAATATTTATTTTTATTTTAAAAAAATTATTTTTGATATTAACACATCAAAACGATCCATAAAAACTAAAAAATTATTAATTTTAAATAAAAACAAAAAACAATTCAAATTTTGTGAGAAAATCTAATTCTTTCTAGTCAACTAAAAGTGATTGAAGGAAAAAAAAAATATTATTCAAGGATGCACATATTATAAATATTTTTTATTTATAGATGAATAAAGATAATTTTTAAAAAATAAATACACCATTTTTTTTAAAAAAGAACCCTTAATTCAAAAAAGTCATGCAAAACCCGTGACTTAAAATATGAGATCGGGATAACCCAATAGAAAAGAAATTGATAATAACCACAAAACCAAGAAATTAATGGTAACAACAATACCAATCCTTTTTTCTTAAAAAGTAATGTTAAATAAAAAAAATGAGTCAAATAAAAGAGGATGTCGACCTATATTAACTTTTCAAACCCTAACAAATTAAATATCGAAGGATGAAGTGGTGGAAAAAAAATCAATTATATAAAAGAATCTAAAACAAAAACTCATAATTAAAAAAATGAGGGTGAATATTGAAATAAAAAATAAATTAGAGGGTAATTAATTTTTTTTATTGGATGGTTAAATTAAAAAAAAATTAAACATATAAATAATTTTTTGTGGGTGACCCTCATTGTCATGGATGGGGGCGGGGGCTCTAAATTTACTTTCAAAATAATAATAATAATAATTGAAGCTTACATAATTTAAGCTTTATTACGCTCGATAACTTTATGCATTTCCACAGGTTATAGCCATTCTGAGTTAGTTGGTGTTGGAATTTTTTTTTTCTGGTTACTTTTTAAATTTATTATTGGTTAGATTTTAAAATTTTAATTAATTAACTCGGTTTAGCTATTATATAAATAATTTTGCATGTTATTCAGAATAGATAAATTATTTATACCTTTGTAAAACAGGATTTTCTATATAGTTCAGAATTTAATTTTAGAAATTGAGAAAATCTAACTCTTTCTAGTCAACACATTAACATTATTGAGGTTCACGTGGTAACAACTATTAGTATTGACTAGACTATTGGACCGTCCACCACCACGGTCACATCAACTTTTTTAAAATAAAATAAAATAAAAAATATTAATATTAATATTAATATTATGCAGATTTTTTTAGGTTATTATTATACATAATAAATTGAGTGAATTTTAAAACCTATCGTTCTAGCTATTTATCTAATTTAAAATTTTAATTAAATTTTATGAAAGCTGACCTGATTTAAATTGATTAATTTTATGAATCTTAAAAAATTTAAATGATTAATAAAAATATAACTTAGCTTTTAAAACAACTTTAAAATGATAATTTTTTTTAAAAATATTGAGACAATGATAGATTGGATCAATCTCGGTTCCCACGCAACCTGGATCATAGATTTTATTGGGTTTAATAACCTATTTTGTAAACAAATTATTTAATTATATAATAAAAATAGATGCTCGTAAAATTAAACATCAACCCTAAAATAGAATTTTATTTGAGATTGTGATAACTCGTAGAAAACAAATAGAAATAAATCATACAATTTATTTCCTAACCAATCCAATATTGACTAAATAAAAAAAAAAGCATATTCATTTGATAGTCAAACCTGTGAATCGAGTATCCTAGGCTAACATGTCAAACTCGTGAATAGAGTTATAGAGTGCACTAGGATTATAATTTATTTTTTATTAGACTACTTGATAACAAAAATAGATAATCGTAAAATGAAACATCAACTCAATACCAAGATATTTTTTTGAGACTGCAATAACCTTATAGAAAACTAAATGAAACCAATTATAAAACTGAATTTCTAATTAACCCAATATGTATAGATGAAATTGTAAAGAAAAGAAAAGGTCTAACTCGCTAGACCCGCGAACCATGTCAACCTGCCAAACCTATGAACACATGGACTTTATAAAGTTTTTTTCATAAACTATTTTTTTACCTAAATGATAAAAAAAAAGATGATAATAAAGTTAAGTTCAATTTAAAAAAAAAAATACCCTACCAAACCTGTAAACTGGGACAACTTGGGCAGCTCTGATAAATCTGCAAACTACTTTAAATTTATAAAAAGACAAAAATAAATAAGATGAGTTATGCCACCTCTTCTATTTATTTTTACATCTCAAATGCATTTTTAAAAAAATTATTTTTTTATTTGTTTTAAATTAATTTTTTTATATTTTTAGATTATTTTTGATTTGTTGATAACAAAACTGAATTTAAAAAAAATATATATTATTTTAATATAATTTTAAATAAAATATATTTTATAAAATAATAAAACAGTTATTATCATGCTACGACTTATTACAATGTTGAGACACATGATTCCCTCCCCCACCACAGAAACAAACTATACATTTATAGTTAAATTGGTCATGTTTTAAATGTAGATGTACACCAATTGGGCCCACACGTTAATATCATTCAGTTCCACAGGTACAGCCATTCTGAATTATGTAATTACCTCCCTGTTTTCAAAGTTCAAACAACATCTGGGTCCACACGTTAACGTTCGATCATGTGACATCCATTTATATAATTACCTCCCTGTTTCCAAAGTTTCAGCAACCGGGTTCACATGTGTCATGTAGCAAGCCGAGCCAGCAGTATTTAATTTTTAATTTTTTAAATTTTTTTCAAAAGAAATTATTTATATTTAAATTATTATTTTTTTCTATTTTATTTTGTTTTGATAACGATGGTTATTTTTTAATTATATATTTAATTTTTGAAGGAATTTTTTTTATTTATCTATATTTTTTTAATCTTTTGCATAGATGAACTATATTTTTTAAAATAAAAAAATTTATTTTCAAATAATATTTATAGCCTTGTATAATATATTTTTTTTATTTTATTCAATGTGTTTGTCTATTTTTATTATCATTTGATTGAATAAAAAATTATTATAATAAAAAAAATAGCAAACATAATAGATAAATATTCCGTCTTACAAAATTAAATATTTTGATTTACTTTTATCTTTTTATTTTTTTATTTTTATTTTTATATATTATTAATGAATTTTTATTTATCTATTAGTATACATAATTTTTTTTATCTATTTATTTATATATAAATATAAAATTTTTAATTTATATTTAAAATTTTTAAACTACAAAAATTTATTAAAAAAATCTATATATATAATTTTTCTGTGCTCTCAATTTATATTCTTTTCTGACAGCCTATCTTAACATTAAATCTCTTCCATTCAAGCTCTCTGTGCTTCCATTTATTCATTTCCTTTCCCTCAACACCTTTTCTAAACCATTATTCTCTCTCAGTTTTTCCCAATTATTTAAGCAAAGCAGTAACTATAAAAAACTTGGAGAACCGCTTTTAATTTGCAAGTGAACCATATTTATGATTTTTTTACCATTTTTATTTTTATTTTTTATTGTCTGATTCAAACTATTAGAGAATAATATAAATCATTTCTTGGAACCTCACCTAAAAGCTTAAAGTTTTAGGTTGAGATGGTTATTTGATATGGTATCAGATCCTTGATAACCAAGTGGTCACGAGTTCGAATCTCACTACTCCCATTTATTTGATAAAAATTAAGTATAAGGTAATGTGAGTCTGTGCAAATTTCGAGCCCATAGGGCTTTCACTTGAGGGGGTGTATTAGAAAATAATATAAATCATATCCTGAAACCTCACCTAATAGCTTAAACTATTAGGTTGATATAATTATTTTGAAAAAAACCGCATGCTTTTTATTTATTTGCTAAAAGTACTTAAATTGTGAGAAAACGTACACTGTAACTTTTAATTTCTTTCATATTCTCTTATTTTCTCTCACAACCATTTCTAAACTATTCTTGTCTCTCGGATCTTTCTATTCTTTCCTGTTTGCTTAAGCAAACTCGTGACTAAACACACTTGAAAAAACCTCTTTTTGCAGACAGACACGTCCAGGTAAACTATATCATTTTTTTTTAGTTTTCCCATTTTGTTATTAATTGCTTGATTCTTTCGAGTAAAACAGTATGCTTGTTAATTACTAAGGTTGGTGATTTTTCAATATTATTTAATCAACTTTTTTTTATAATAGGAAGTCATTATCCACCAATATTTATGCTTGTTCTTTTTTTCTTTTCTTTTTTTAATTTCTTTCTTTTTGTTTTTAACTTATTATTTTAGGCCTCGTTTGTTTGGTGAAAAATGGTTTCCAGAAAATCATTTTCTATGTTTATTTGTCATTAGAAAAATTGATCAACGGAAAATATTTTCCAGTCAAAGAAAAATTTAGTTTGGTTTTCAGAAAAGTGTTTTTCTTTTATTCTGGGTGGAAAACACTTTCCAGAAGTCGTGAAAAATTTAAAAATATAATATTATTTGTTGATTATAACAAATTTGCTCCTCAAACTTTTAATTGCTATATATTTTATTTTGAATCTTTTTTTTTCAATTTCACCCTTTAGAATTTGATTTAATTTGATTTTTATATTAACTTTAATCCTTATTTTTATGATTGTTATTTAATTTTCTCTTATTTTTTTAATTGAAATTTTTTATTTATCAAATTTGATCCTCATTTTTTTTAATTGTTACTTATTTTATTTGAAATAATTTATGAAATTATAATTATAATTATTTTAATTTCATCATCTTTTAATTTTTTTATCTTTAGATTTGATCTCTATTATTTTGATTGTTATTTATTTTATTTGATATAATTTATAAAATTAGATTTTTTTTTCAATTTCATTCTCATTCAACTTTTTAATTTGTAAGATTTGTTCATTATTATTTTAATAAACTTGAAAAAAATATTAATAAGTTATTTTCCAGCTCATTTTCCCTGACATAACTAAATACTGGAAAATATTTTCCAACTTATTTTTTATGACACTTCCAAACATCATAAAATAATTCACTTTTCATGAATCCAATTTCTTAAAAAAAACTGTTTTCCAAAAACAATTCCTTTTTAGCAAACAAACTGCCTCAGTTTCAACCTCTTCTTTCCCAATTAAAATAAACATAATGCCTGCTTTAGCACACAAAATGGGCAAAATCACATTAATTATCTCTGCCCATCTCTCTATATATTTCAAAGACAAACGCAAAAAGAAAAAAAAAACCTCAAACCATATCAGATATAATCATCCCAATTAATTTTATAAATTTAAAAATAATTTAAATGATCAGTAAAAACATAATTTAATATTTTAAACAACTTTAACATAATAACTTTTTTTAAAAAAATATTGAGACAATGATAGATTGGATCAACTGCGGTCCTCTCGCAATCCTAGTCATGGACTCTGTTAGGTTCAATAACCTGTTTTGTAAAAAAACATAACCCATTTTCAGCACCTTTTCTAAGTTGATCTCTTGTCTTTCAATTTTGTTCCTAGCCAATAAATTTAAAGCAATTGGGAGTTAATTTTGCAATCAAAGGACACAATTAAAAAAAAAAAGAGTTAAGGAACCAAAGTTAAAAATATAAAAAGACACTGCTCCTGTCGACCATACTTTCTGAGTGAGTGTTTAAACTTTAAGCACTTATCAAAACATACTTTATGGTATTGCCCCCACTCTCTACAACCACTAGTCCTATGGCTAAAATAAAAAAAAAAATCGTTCTAATATATTTCTTTTTCCGGATCCTTTGTAAAGTTTCCACAACAACTGGGTCCACGCGTTAACAAACAACTGGGGTCCACGCGCTAACATTATTGAGGTCGAACAGGTCACTGATACCAAAGTATTCCAGGCTATTGTTGACCACTGTACCAAAAACACAAAAAAGGAAAAAATCAAACAGAGATTTTGCTTCAACTCCATTATTATCTTCTCTTGAACCGGTCTTCTCTCTGTGCAATTACTGTAACAATCTCTTCCACATCTCATCTCATTACACACCATTCTCTGTTCCCAGTAAATTATTTCTTAAAACCATACTCTTCTCTTGCCTGTGCTTTCTGCTCTCCTTTCTTTCTGAATACTGCTTAAGCAAAGCAGCTCTTGCAGTACATCTTGAATCCAGGTAAAGTATTTTTACTTCATCTTCTTCGTCTTGTTGGTGTTTCTGTTTTTCTCCTGCAACTATTGCTTGAATCTTTTCAAGTAAAGGACAGGTTGTTGTATGATAACAATAACAAGGTGAATATTTGAATTTTTTACTCATTAAGAAAATTTTTAATGTAAGATATTTAGATACACAAAGGCTTGCAATATGGGAAAAGATCGAGAACGAAGTCTAATTCCTTTACATAATTTCAAGAAATTATTAAAATGGTACAAAAACACCCAAGGAGATCATGTGTATATATTTGGATAGATATTAAATAAATTAGTAGAATTAATTGTTGATTTTCCATAAAATTTACTGATTGTATTTTAATTTTATTATAGATTATTGATTAGATTTATTAAAAATTATATTATGAATCACATACAAAAAAAAGTAGTTGAAACCCTTTTAATAAATCAAGTTTTAGAATCATATAATATCAACTGTAAAATTAGACTAAATTTACTTTCATAATAATAATAATTGAAGCTTACATAATTTAAAGCTTCATTACGCTCGATAACTTTGTGCATTTCTACAGGTTACAGCCATTCTGAGTTATGTAATTACCTCTCTGTTTTCAAAGTTCCAACAACAATTGCGTCCACACGTTAACACTCAAATCTAGAGGTTGGTGTTAGAATTTCTTTTATTTTTCTAGTTATTTCTTAATTTTATTATTAGTTAGATTTTAAAATTTTAATTAATTAAATTTAATTTTAATTAATTAACTCAGTTTAACTATTATATAATTTTTTTTGCATGTTATTCAGAATAGATAAATTATTTATAACTTTGTAAAACAGGATTTTCTATATAGTTCAGAATTTAATTTTAGAAATTGAGAAAATCTAATTCTTTCCGATCAACACATTAACATTATTGAGGTTCACACGGTATCAACTATTAAGTATTTACAAGACTATTGGACCGTCCTCCACCACGGTCACATCAACCTTTTTAAAATATAAAATAATTATTGAAAGTATACAGAGTTTTTTCATGTTATGATTAAATATAATTAAGTGAGTAAATTTTAAAACCTTTTGTTATAGCTCTTTGTTTAATATAAGTTTTCAATTAAATTTAATGAGAGTTACTAATTTTATAAATCTAAAAATAATATAAGTAATTAGAAAAAATACGGATTAACTTTTTAAACAACTTTAAGATAATAACTTTTTTAAAAAATATTAAGACAACGATAGAGTATATTAAATTAACCCTGGTTTCCTCACAATCCATGATCATGGATTTTATTGATCATGGATTTTATTGGGTTTAATAACTTGTTTTGTAAAAAAATATTTAATTTTACAATAAATAAAATTTAGCAAATATAATTAGGTAAATATTTCATCCTACAAAATTAAATATCTTGATCTACTCTTATGTCTTGATTTTTTAAATTTTATTTTTAGGTATTGTTAATGATTTATATATATATATATATATATATGTAAATTTTCGGTGCTATCAGTTTCTTTTCTTTTTTTTTATAGTTACAAACTTTAACTTTACTGAAAATTTATATAATTATTAATTTTAAAATTTAAAAAAATTAGTTGAGATATAGTTACTGTAAAAATAATAATAATAATAATAAATAGATGTAGATGGCCAACAATTGGGTCCACACGCTAACATTCAAACAGGTCACAGCCATTCTGAATTATGTAATTACCTCCCTGTTTTCAAAGTTTCATCAACAGTAGGGTCCACACGCTAACGTTCGATCATTTGACAACCATTTATGTAATTACCTCCCTGGTTTCAAAGTTTCAACAACTAGGTTCACATGTGACGTGTAGCTAGCCAAGCCAGCCAGCCAGCCAGCGGGCTTGCTTGACAATGTCTGATTTTTTTTATATTTAAATTAATATTATTTTTTATTTTATTTAAATAATTTTTTTAAATGATAATTATTTTTTAAATATGTGTTTAACTTTTAAATGATAAATGATAATTATTTAATAACTTTTATTTAAATGATAGTTATGTTTTTAACTTTAATTTTTTTTTGATTCAACTATATGTTTTAATCTTTTATATAAATGAATTATATTTTTAAAAATAAAAAAAATTATTTTCAAATAATATTTGTATAGCGTTGTATAATATTTTTTTTATTTTATTTATTTAATTTAACATGTTTGTCTATTTTTATTATTATTTGATTTAATAAAAAAATATTATAATAAACAAAATTTAGTAAATATAACCACATAAATATTTCATCTTACGAGATTAAATATCTTAATTTACTTCTATCTTTTTTAATTTAATGTTTCAAGTCTTTCAATCTTACAAGTTCCAAAACTATCTCTCACTTTCTCTTGATTTCTAGTGTTCTTCTCTTGTTTTTTTTTCTTTTAACATTTTGTTTCTGCCCAGTTGTTAGATTATAACAAAAAAGAAGATGATTTGTTTTATTTTTAATGGCAAATAATTATCTTACCCTTAATGAGTCTTTTTTCTTCTACTTGATGGTTCTTTTTTTTTTTTGCTAGCACTATTGAGCTCTGTTTATCCTAAAATTTTAATCAAATTTTATTTAATATATTTTAAGATTCCTCCTAAAATTTTAGCTCAATCTAATGATCGGATTGAAAATTACATCAAATAACGTAAAACTAGTCAAATTGTGATTTTTCGTCAAATTTTTAAATTTCTCTAAAAATTCTGAAATTTTAACCCAAGGTAAGAAATCATATTAGAAGGCTCCACGTAAATTTTTAGAACCCGATCGAGAGTCACAAATTTTGTTTTTACATTAAACTAGTCAATTTATGATTTTTCGCACAGAGGTTTTACAATAATTACATCTATTCCAGTGTTATCATGGCTAATTCGATGCTTATCAATGTAAGGTAATTGTATTCATCCTAATAATAACATAATTAATTCGATACATAACAATACATGCAAGGTACTTATATTCGTTCAAACATTATCCTAACTAATAGAACATTATCTAGTGTTTTAATCAAAACTAAACCGGGAAAAACTTAGTTCTGGACGTGATCTGTCTCTATGAAAGGCTAAAATATAGAAATACAACTTTCATGAAAAAATTAACTCCAAATTATTTTGTTTTAAAACTCAAAATCAACAATCACAATAACCCCTCCTTTATAGCTAAAAATTTGGACAACGAGGATTTTCTTCCCTTGAAAATCCTTTTCAACTTTCAACTTATGTTCATGCATAAACAACGTTATCCAAAGTCGTTTAGCATTATTAAATCACAAATTTAAATTAATTCTAAAACAATACCTTCAAACAATTTCTCTGCCTCTATAATATAGCAAGATTCGACCAAAATAGAGAAACTCGTTCCTATGAGATTTCTCCTATTATTATTTATTTATTTTTACACACACTACATATGTTATTATCCTTGTTTAGCATTATTAATACAACAAAACAATGAACCATTTAATTTCTTCATGATTCCACTCCATTCATATTCACACAACCAATAAATTAGCTTTTTATTCAATCAACATGTTCATATAGCAATATTAATTCCTATTCTTACACAATAATCATTCTTCCCCTCATATAAAGAATACACAATTAATCTATAACAATACCAATAACAAAAACATATTTTACCATTACATCTTTCATAAACACTACACCCACCCAATTCTAATTTCATCAAAACATGTATTTAATCAAGCTTCCTAAATTTTGCCAAAACTAGCAATAGATTCAAAAGGCAAGAAATCATCAACCTCTATTATGTTTTTGAACCAAACAATCAGAATATAGATCATAAAGTTGTGAATAATATATCTCAAAATCAGAATGATCCAACGGTTGGATCTTCCTATATATGAATAAAACCGAGCTAACCTGAATATAGAAATATTTTGTCATTTTTCTTATTATTTTATCCATCAAAACACGTTACCAGTTTTTCTGTCCTTATAAATTCTAAATCAAAATTCATTTTATGGAGGTCATCCCTTCCATTATATATCATTATCTATCTATTATTTCTTATCTTGATTTTCATCACTCAATAAGATCATACCAGTTCCAATCTTACATTTATATGATAGTTTATATATCTGTATATTTAAATTATAAATTTTCAGCGTTTCACATATTGTCATGAATCTTGGTAACACAATTAATATGCACAATTGTACCATCACAATTACTAATACTTGCCAAAACTAAAAAAAATAAACAGGCAGTGCTCACATCTTCAACATCTTATAAACACATTAATTCTTTTACATCTCATCAGTCTAATACTTTCTTTTTTCTTTCTTTTTAACCATGAATAAACTTCTTTTTTTTTTTATATATTATCATTGGAATATCATCATCCTGCTCATTATACTTTAAATATGATTAATAATCCAGTTTTTCATCCATCTCAAATATTTATCACTTACACTTTAAATTAATAGGATTTTAATGTATTGTTACAAACATCTCATTCCTATTTTGATTTAATTAATCTCCTTTATATAATCGTTCTTTGTTAATAGCCCAAGCTAATTTGGTATGTATATCCATTCTATTTAGTATTTACAACTACTATTTTAACTTATTTATATTTTCATTGAACTCATTTCATACCTTGAACTATACTTTATTTTAACTTTGGTTTACCAACTACATTAATTTCTTTCAACTAAACTTTTATTAATTCATTTTGATTCCCATGGTCTTATTTATGGCTTATTACCGGAAATCCTCAATCTCAAACATCAATCCTACCTAATATTCCCACCGTTACATCCAATTTAATTTCATACAATATTGGCCCTATCTTTTCGGTCAATTTAAATTTTACAAAATAATTTCTTTGTTGCGATGGATTCAAATTTAACATTTAATTTTGTCTCAAAGGCAAAACAATTAATTATATATGTGTGTGTATAATCCCGCCCGAAGGCATAACAAATATATATTCTGCTTCAAGGCATAAATTCTATTGACAAGCAATTATACACAACACAAATAAATAAAAATTGAAAATTTAATAATTACCAAAAGCATTTTAAATAAATAAAAAAGCAAGTGAGAGGCAAATTCCTTACCTTGAGCTCCTGGGAAGTCAATCCTCATATTGAATGCTTCTCCTACAGCTCTTAAACATTAACCATTAATGTCCATTTAATTGTATATATCCAACCATTTATCTAACAATTAATTCAACCAAACAAATAATTTAACACATTTCAACCATCATTGAAACTCAAAATCACACATCACCTAACCTTCACCACTTTACCCAAACACACATTTAACATAAAATATACTTTTCGAACGCATACATCACAACAACATGCTAACATTCATTCCATCAAACATTCTATTTCATTCATAATTCCTAAACCTTCCGTATCAATCCATCAACATTTCAATATCACATAATTACCTAATATTTCACATTTACAACTTTCTCCGAACACACATACAATATGTAACTCATATATTCGTTCAAAAATCATTCTTAAACATAAGTTAATCATGTCAGTAATTTAAAATCTTTTGGAAATCCCAAGGATCTTCTTAGATAATCTAGAGTTGTTTGGGGCATAAAAAAAGATTACTTAAAGATCAGTTCTTCTTTTTAGGATTTAATTAACTTTTTAAGGTTGGTTATCTCAAATCATAAGTTATATAATTGTTTGGTCTGTAATAGTAATCCATATGAACCACCGCATTAAAAATCTTCTAAACCTTTTTAGAGAAGAAGGATTGTTATGTCTAACTTCTTTTTTTATTGTTATGTTTTCTCTCTTTAATTATATAATCATCATAAAAATATTAGGCATAATATTTTATTTATAGTGAAAACCTAATAACCCTAATAATGATAAAATATCACTTTGCCTTCAGAAAAATATCACATATATTATTTTAAAATAGTTTTATAAATTTATTTCAATCAAGTTTTTACTTGATTTTTCTAGGTCTATAATTGCAATCCTCTATATTAATTACATTATTATCCTCAATTTCTAAAACTTATATATAATCAAGTGTCATTTAATTAATCATCACAATTTAATTTCTTACCAATGATTCTTAATGTGTATGGCTCATTATGTAACTAATATATTGATCCAAATATAAATCATAATCCTATTTAAAAAACAAGATTGTATAAATTAAATAATTTAACTTATTATTAATTCTATAAGTTTATTGATTTATATTTTAAGATTAAATGTAGGGCCAGGTAATGTGTTTTGATTCTTCAAATATTAGGAAAGTCATATATGATTTAACCTAACCTTAATCATTAAAATTTTAAGATTTGTAACCCTTATTAAATCAAATCTAATTCTACCTTGTGTGGATTTCACAATCAAAACTAACATTTTTTTTAATTCACTTAGGGTAATGAATAATCTCTTGATCACTTAAATATCTTCATATAGTTTATGTTATACTTAATATTTGTTCATTTGTTACACTTAATTAAGGAAAATTGTGGTCAAATCATAACATAATATTCTTTATATAATATAATTTAGTTATTCAAGTTTAAAGATCACTTACATAACTGTAATGCGGATATTTCTATAAATACATGTAATCTCTTCATATAGAATGCTTTATGAATTAGTTTGATATACTTGTTATTCAAGAAACACTTACATAGTAGTCCTGGTTATCCCTCATAGTTCAACTTATAAAAACAATTATTTTTTTTTTATAAAAAAATGAACATAATATGAATTGATTTTAATTGTCTAATTAATATTCAGTCTTAAACAAACATTGATCAATAATATTTAAAAACAATACTTAGTTTTAACTAGATATTTAGATACATAAAGGCTCGGAAATTATATAAAACAAATCAAGACTGAAGTCTAACTCTCTAAAATTTCAAGAAATTAAAATGCTATAAAAATACAAAAGTGTATATATTTGGATAGATATTAAAATAAAATAGTTTAGATATTAAATAAATCAGTAGTATTAATTGTTGTGATTAATTGTTGATTTTGTGTTATTAAATTGTTTTTTAAATTATTAATTAGATTTATTAAAATTAAATTATAAATCACATAGAATTTTTTTTAATTGAAACCCTTTTATTAAATCAAATTTTAGAATCATATAATAACAACTATTAATTTAGACTATAGGTTTTTGTATGAAAATTGAGGTTGAATTTAAATAGGAATTTTTTAACTTATATTTAATGAATGTCAATTTAGTCTTTGAGTTACCTCTAAGGAGCAAACTTAGAGTCTGATCAGTTGAGTTATATCTCTCAGGGTTTGATTTTATGAGTTCTTACGAGTATAGAAAGCATATATATTATATATACATGTTTGGTATCGATAAATTAATTTACATGTTTAGTGATAACAATGTGTGTTAGATTTTTTTAATAGTTAAGAGTAAAGAATAATATAATTGTAGTTGAACCTTAAATATATATGGCCCCGTGATTCTAATATAAGATTTGCTATTAATTATTTTATTTGATCCTATATAAATTGATTTCCTTGCTTATTATATACTACCTTATTATTATGATCTAAGATTTGTTATTTATTATTTGATTTGATCCTAATTAAATTGATGTCCTTGCTTTTTATATATTATCTTATTATTATGATTTCATTTGCTTCTTTAAATTTTTTTCCATTATTCTACATGTAAAGTAAATTATAATATATTTAAAGCATTTTTTTAATGTTTACTTATTTACTAAAATCCAATATGTAATGTAATTAATATCAATCGTGACTCAAAATAGTAAAGGAAACTCTATAAGTTGTAGTGTCCAATTAAAACAAGTATATTAACATGTGTGAAAAATATCAAAACCTCGTTTAAAGATTTTTATTTATTTTAGGAATACGTATTCCAAGTTACCTTTTTAATTAAAGAAATTATATTTTTGTCTATCTTAGCTGCAAGTTTTTTTCTTTTCTTTTTATTTGAACAAAATAAAAAGAAACGTAAAAAAATTAATAAAAATTACATCTATAAAATTTAGAAAAAATTACAATTAAAAAAAAATTTCTTCTCTCTCTCTCTATATATGTATGTATGTATTTGAATGATTTTGGCTTGGACTTAGTTATATTCCTACTATGTCGATTTGTTGCATATTTAAAGTCCAATTAGAGAAAGTAATTGAAAATTTGTTTGATGCGTCACATGTAAAAAGAAAAAAAAATCATATTGAAAACACTGAATGTTTGATCATTTATTTGCTGAAGTCCAATTTGGAAAAGTAATTAAAATTTCTATTAACTGTGGCTAAAACAAATAATATGCAAAAACGTGTTTTTTTTTTTTTTTTGTCTAAGGTGCCAGTTTTTTATTTTATTTTGTTGTAAGCAAAATAAAATAAATATCACATATATAAGAAATTCATAAAAATTCACCAATAACTTTATTAAAACGAATTACAATAGTAAAAATATTTTAGTGTGTCTGTATATATTGGAATAATTTTGGTTTGGAATTATTTATATTCCTACTATGTCTTTCATTAAAACAATTGAAAGAAGTATCTTAACGTGTGACAAAAAATACAAGAGAGAGACGTTAAATCTTTTGTTGCACAGTGTATCTTTATTTCACTGTGCAACAACTTTATTTTTAAAAAACCATATAATCTTCTCTGATCTGTGCTTTCTCTTCTTCGTGGGTGTTTTGTTTTGTGTTACTCCAGAAGTTCAAGATGCAGCCCGTGAAGCAGTTGATGGCTTAAGCAATAACGAGGTCGCTAATGCAATTTCAGATTCTTCACAAGAACAGAACAATGTAATCAGTAATCAAGCTGATGAGCCTCGGGGAGATTCATCCCAACCAATTGATGCCATTATGAACTATGCTCAGAACATAGTTGGAGTGAGGACAGAACCAGCGGTTCAATTGTTGGTACAAAGCAATGCGGAGGCTGACAATTTGGCAAGGGATGATTGAAGAGTACAGGTGAGAGTTCAAGACATGGAACAAGGTGTGGAGGAAGAGATAATTTCTTCGCATCTAGAAGCGGCAAATGGAATTGAAAACACCGGTGAAGGATCTATCCAGCATGTTGACAGAAATGCACAAGAGAATACTGGAGAAGCAACACAAGATCTAGTGCATCACATAGATGGTAGATCATGGTCTGAGATACAGGCAATCTCTAGTTATCTATTCCAGAACACAAGTGAGACTAGAGGAGATCTATTACCCACTAGCTCTACAATGACAGTGGGTCAAGAATTTAAAGTCATTAAGGAAAGCATATGTTCTTCGTTAATGGATGATGAATTCTCCGTCATTGGCATTTATGGTATGGCGGGAGTTGGTAAAACGGAATTGCTGAAACATGTCCACAATGAGCTTCTACAAAGATCAGACATTTCTCATTTTCTTTACTGGGTGACCGTGACTCATGATTTCAGCATTAATAGATTACAGAAGCTTATTGCTGAACGTATTGGTTTAGATCTTTTAAATGAAGATGATAATCTGCGTACATCTGTCAAATTGTCAAAAAAACTAACTCAGAAACAAAAGTGGATCCTCATTTTAGATGATCTGTGCGACATTTTTGAGCCAGAGACAGTGGGAATTCCTGTCTCATTTAAAGGATGCAAGCTGATTGTTTCATCTCAATCAAAAGAGGTTTGTGAAGGGATGACTAGCAGAAACATCCGAGTGAATCCTCTTTCTAATGGAGAAGCTTGGGATTTGTTCCAGCAGCAACGTGGACAAGGCTTCCCGTTTTCTCCTCCAGATGCGGAACAAATTGCGAGAGATATCATCAATGAGTGTGATGGTTTGCCGCTAGGAGTTATATCACTGGCTAGATCCACGAGGGGTTTCCGTTTCGAACGCCAATGGAGGAATACTTTACAGAACCTGAGACATTCAAGAGTTGGGCTAGATCACATGGAAAAGGCATTGCAGACATTGAGAACAAGCTATACCCACCTAGTAAGGTTTGATAGGCAACAATGTTTCTTGTATTGTGCATTATTTCCAGGAGGCTTCAAGATCCCTAAAGAGGATTTGATAGCTTATTTGATTGATGAGGGAGTGATAAAAAAGCGGGAGAGTAGGGAGGATGAATTTGACGAAGGCCATTCACTGCTTGATAGACTTGAAGATGTCTGCTTATTGGAAAGTGTTGATGGTGGTTGTGCTGTCAAAATGATTGATTCCTCTATATATTTATTATTTATAGGAAAAAAATTAATTTGTCTACTATATTCAAAGGAAAAAAAGACTCTTTTGTGTTTTTAAAGATTGGATTTTAAATGAGAATTTGATTGGCTTCAAAGTTTATGGCTTTTAATTACTTGGTGATCTTTTGCAGGCCGATGGTGAAGAAAGACCTCTTATTTAATAAGGATCGGAAGAAAGCATATTCTGAATAAGTCTTGTTGTTGTTTCTGTTATGCCCTCTGTTCTGCTTCTAGTGATAGAGAGGCTGCTTTGTTGTTCATGACTATCATTATTGGGCTTTCTGAGGCTTGTCATTCACCTGCTCTCATGCATAGAGATCTTAAGCCTTACAGCTTATTGTTTCATAGTGTACGTTGAGGAGGATGCTCCTCTTAAGGCCACAGATTTTGAACTCTCTGTAATATTCTACAACCATGTATGGTACCTTTAATGCTTGTTTTTGAATTTTTATTTTCATCTTGGATTCCCTGTGTTCATTCACTGTGTTTCTTTCATTTGTCTCAGTGTTTGTTCAAAACTTGTTATCGTTATCTTTTGTAGGTAAAAGTTGGGAATGATTTCTCATAACTGAGATTTTACTGCTACAACAGATCATCACTAATATCTCTCTAGTCTCATGTCTGGCCATTTCGTGAAATGTTTTTGAATTGACCGCCAATGTTGTTTCAGCTGTAGGATATCTGGATACATAGCCTGAAATTCCAATTACTTGCTTGTTTCAGGTATCAGATCCCCTTATTCAGAAATTTGGTCCTTTATTTTTGAAGTTTTTTCGTTGACCATTCTTAATCTATTGAATTTTGGAACCTGCATCATCTTATCTGATGAATACTTTCTTATTTGAAACAGTTGAGTTCATCCTTTCATCCGACTTATAAAGACAAATTGGTTTTTTTATCTTCTTTTTTTTCCATCCCTTATCAACACCAGAAACTGAAATGGGTATCTTCAAGCAGATTTTGCAAGGGAATTTAGAATTTGAGTCTGAGCCGTGGAATCATTTAGCTTTATGCTATGTTTCTTGTCCAAGGAATGAAAAAATATGAAATTGTTTTGGCATGGATAAAACAACGTTGCCGAGCATTTTCACTTGATGAAAGAATTGGCATGGTAAGTAAATGCAGAATCACATGTGAGATTTGATGTCATTGAAAAGAAAAAAAGTTGAAGGCTATGGGAACCCATTGACATTCCTAAAAGAACATGGTGCACACCTGTCCATTTTGTGCAAATAAAACAGAATCTGTTGATCACCTTCTTCTTCGATGTTAAGATTTTTGGAAACTTTGAAATCGATTTATGAATTGGTTAGGCTTGAAAATGATGCACACCTAGAGCTATTGATCAAGCTGTCCTTCAATGGGGTGTTCTTGTTAAAGGAAAATTCCAGCGTCAATCGATCATCATGGTGTCCTATGGAATTTTATGGAGAATTTGGCTTACTAGAAATAAATTGATATTTGATGATGAGATGCCGGATTGAAATATGGTTTTTCATTTGATTCTTCATCATCTAGCTAGCTTTATAGTAGAAGACTAGGGATGGTAATTTTAAGTACTCAAGAACGAATTTATTTAGACAACAATTAGTCATTCAGCTAATATAATCAAAATCACCCTATATTAGGTTGTCTTATTTATACTCATGTTAAGAAAAATCAACTAAAATCGAGAGCATGAAAATACATATTCTTATGCTATGCATCTAGGTTAAGGGATATCATGTATTGACTAGTCTTCTATGTTTTACAAAGGAAAAAACATTGACTAGTGTTAAATGCTAAGATACTAGCAAGCTCGTTGACTAGTGTGAATGTTGAGATACTAGCAAGCAAATGGAGGTCGAGGCTAAAGTTTCACAAACAGTACAAGATGTTTCAGCTGAGCCTGTTAAGAAAGTTGTGCATGATAGTGTTGATAAAAATTAATACAGATGAAAAATAACATTACAGTATTGCAATAAAAATATAAAGAAGATAAATAAAAGCACCAGTTAAAGTATAATTATGCTACTTTAATTAAATTTGCCTTGAATTGATTATCAAAAGCTTTGACAAAATCCACTAAAAGGAGTCCTTAAAACAAAAAATGTACTGCCATTTTTTTTTCTAGTTCAAAGAAAATACCATTAAATTTTGAAATCACCACACATATATAATAAAAAAATGACACATCTAGAATTAAGTTTGTCATCAGCAAAGTTTGTCCTGATTTCATCCTCTTCTTTTTCTTTAGCCCTGCAAATACAAATAAACATTGAATTAAAAATTGATTTTGAAGTAATTTTCAAAAAATTAGCAGTTGAGTAGTTGAAGATAACAGCAAAATGAACGAAACTATAATATGAGTTGAGTTTATTCATTAAGCAACATAAATAAATAAGTTCAACTTGATCAATATAGAATACTGCCTACAAATTCTACAACTTGGTCATTGATTTTAATATAACCAAAGAGCATTATGATAAAACAAAATTAGTGGTTAAAAAAAAAAGAGGAGAATAAAAAGTAAGATTTACCATAACTAGAGAGTACTCATCCAGTATTTGGATGGCCATGTCCCTAAGCAAGTCATGCATCTTGACAGCACTACCACCATCAATTCTTTCCAATAAGTTGACATTTTCTAGTCTATCAAGAATTGAGTGGCCCTTGTCGAGTGTTGCTTGCCTGTTTATCTCTTTAATTATCCCCTCCTCGATAAACGACTCTATCAACACCCCCCTTTCAATCTTATGATGTTCATCAAATAATGCACAATATACGAAACATTGTTGTGCTGAATTATCTAAACAATCATAACTCAATCTTAATATCTGGAACATCTGATCTTCCATGTGCCAAAAATTTGATTCTTTCAATCTCTTCAATGTAATCCTCCACTCATTTAGGTCATGCACTCCCTTCAAACTTTCTGCTAATGTAACAATTCCCAAAGGCAAACCAGCACATTCCCTTGCAACATTTGCAGCAATTCGTTCCACTTCTGGAGAAAGTGGTTTGTCATGTCCAAGCTTCTCTGTGAACAAAGTCCAGGATTCTTCATCAGAAAGAGTATCCACTTTTATATTGTTTCGGCTATTCATCTGCCGACAAACCATTTCTGATCGAGTTGTTATAATGAGCTTGGATCCTTTCAATGAGATAGGAATCCCCACTTCTTGTGGCTCAAAAAAGTTCCACAAATCATCTAAAATGAGAATCCATTTTTGTTTCTTCGCTAGTTCTTTTGCTAACTTGACAACTCTAGACAGATTATCGTCTTTGCTTGAAAGATCTAAATTAAGATATTTAGCAATAAGATCTTGTAATTCTTCAATCTTGAAACCTTGAGGCACATTCACCCAGTAAACACTATGAGAAATATCTCGTCTTTCTAGAAGTTCATTGCGGATATGTTGCAGCATTGTCGTTTTACCAACTCCCCCCATTCCGTAAATGCCAATGGTTGAGACTTCATCATCCATTAACCAAGACCGTATCACCTTCATGTCTTGTTCAAATGCTCGACCCACTAGCTTTGTAGAGCTGGCACTTGTGCCGGGCTGCACTAATCTTCCACTACTGTTCTCCATTAATCTAGCTCGTTCTGTGGTAAGGAAAATAGGTTTAGGATCAGTTTAGCTCGAACTCCATAAAGCATGGATTATATAAACTAAGAAAGACCAATTGATTGAAACTATTAATGATCCTAATTCCAAAGATTCAACAATAGTTCCATGTGAAAAACAAGATGGTAAGATAAAAAAAAAAAAAAAACAAGAAAAGAAAGTAGAATATACCTTCCAAGCAAGCAAGAACGATGTTGAACTCCAGATGAGATGATTCGATTCAATCAGAAAACGAAGCACAGATCATGAGAAAGGTTTAAGAAATTTGGTGAGGGAAATTGGGAAGAACTTCTTCTTGTTGAAGTTGGTAGCAAAGGGATTCTTAATTTTGGATACGCTTTGAATTTTTGATCAAGAGAAAGGGGAGGAGAGATAGGAATTAATAATGAGACTACGATATTTATATAGGAAGTTATTTATTTAAGGGAACTAATTAAAGCAGGAAGTTATTGTTTTGCTAACAATGACTTCCTAAATTGATTTTCGCTGGAGTTTCCTGTTATTTCTGGCCAAGTGATTTTCCTTGGAGTTTCGATCTTCATTAATTGTTCTGGCTTTTTAATTAAAAAAGCCAGAACGTAGTTAACTGCGGTAAGAACGGAGGAAGACGGTGATCAAAGAATACCTTGCTCTGATACCAAGATAAAATTCTGTTCTGTGTTTTCTATATTATTCAGCACTTCTCAATGGTGGCTACATGATAAGTCTGACAAGCATGGTAATCCCGAAACTTAAGGATGGCTCCTATTATTAAGGAATATAACAAATAATATACTATTATATTCTGCACACGTAACAACCAGGAAAGAGATACAAAGGAAATAGACATCTAACAGAAGCTTACCTTTGTTTGGAGTGCAAGACGTTGTGATGATTCTGCTAGGATGTGTTTAACAAACTCTACTTTCACTCTGCATGGTCAAAGACTTCTTGCCTAAGTGCTGTCCAGACTTTGAAGCACCTGCTGTTCAACTTGATTGTTTAGAGCTGGGATGGACTTGTATATTCTGTCTTTTTTTTTTTTTTTTGTCAGTTCTGTATCACTCTGACTGAGTGTTGATTGTAACCTCCTTCATGATCTTAATTATCACTGTGTTAATCATCATTTTGTTCATTTATCCTCTAAAAACGACAGTTATTTCTCTCTGATGAAGCAACTTGTTGGGTTGAACTCAGCTCTGTATCTCCCAGTTGATTTAGTATCCAGCCTGCGGGAAATGAGATGTAATCTACGAGTAAAAGAGAGAAGCATGATTTCTGAATGTTGAATTCTACAAGAGATTTTGTCCAGGATTATGCCTTACACAATCCAGATAACTGATGGATGAAATCGTCTGGATGGCCAAAACAGATCCATCAGCAAAACTCATGAAGTCATCGGTGAAGGATAAACGAGGCAATGA